>OAVH01000010.1_pt1 | contig 158964 bp, 157 predicted proteins | sample 1495281 | NCBI WGS metagenome assembly OAVH01 (sample SAMEA2580082, study PRJEB22360) | human gut metagenome | biome: human gut; feature: human-associated habitat; material: faeces | place: Denmark | collected 2008/2010
ACCAGTTCTGTTTTGAGAGCTGGTTGCAAAAAAGGATGAACTTCACGGATTCAGGAATATATAAAAGAAAAAGGCAGAATCATCGTGCTTTGCAAGACTCACTAGAAAACGCTGCAAAGTACATGATCTGCCTTTTTTCTATGCATCTGAATGCGGGGAACAGCCAAACGGAAATAATGGGATTTACAGCAGGATGATTACTGCAAAGATCAGTATTGCTGCAATTATTCCCAGAAGAATCCAATTTACAGCCTTCTGAATCCTGGTTGTCTGTTTTCGTGGATCAGAGGCACGGGTTTCGACTGGCGTGAAGCTTTGCAGAAGCCTTTGGGCTTTTTCTTTATCCTGGGAAGATACCATGATTTTTTCTCCGGAAACAGAATCGCCTGTATAGAGTTCTGGAATTCCCAGCTGGACAGTGGCATAAATGTCGTTTTCCTTCAGAAAGGCAGTCATTTGTTCTGCTTCCATGCGGCTTTTGGCAGTGGCGATACAAATCAGTTTTTCTTCCATAAATATCACTCCTCATCTGCATATTTTTGTTCCTGTTGTCTGCGCTTTCGTTCTGTCATGAAATCCATAAGTTTCAGTGTGAAAAAGCAGAGAATCGTAATCCCTGTAAAAAAGAGAAGAACAGCAGCGCTGATCTCTTCTTCTGGTCCGGCTTTTTTTCGTATGGCAAATACATAAAAAACTGTAAATACAATGGAAAAACCTGTGCTTTCCATGAGAATGCGTACAGGGGAGTGAGATTTCCCTGTATTGAGGCCTTTTTTTACCGATCCTATGAGATATACGCTTCCACCTGCCAGCAAAGTCATTGTTTCACCGATCACATTCTTTGGATGACCTGCAGTGGCAAGCTGAACAACAATAGAAATTGCGCATACCATATACATGACGTAAAAGCTGATGCCTGCGACTCTGGCAGCCTCCTGAATCTGACGTTCATCTAATTGTGATTTCATTGGTCTACCTCCTCCCAAAACAGATCATTGAGGGTTTTTCCAAGTTCCCGGCAGATAGCGGTGCACAGCTTCAGGGAAGGATTGTAATCTCCGGCCTCAATCATTCCAATCGTCTGTCTGGTAACGCCTATTTTTTCTGCCAGTTCAATTTGGGATAGCCCTTTTTCCATTCGAGCGAACTTTAGTTTCAGATTTTTCATCTGTTCCTCCTGCGTTTTTGTTATTTTCAGTATAGTCTTGTACTTACTGAATGTCAACTATATTTTACATATAATAACTATATATTGCTTATGATAATTATAATTTGCTTTTGAATATTTTTTTAAAATTTTTCCAAAAAAAGCTTGCATTTTATCGAAAGCTGAGATATACTAAGCAAGTCGGTTGACGCGGAAGCGTACAGATGAGGCCAGTTGGTCAAGGGGTTAAGACGCCGCCCTCTCACGGCGGAAACACGGGTTCGATTCCCGTACTGGCTGCTCTTAATAAAACCGATAAAACAACAGAATAAGGCCAGTTGGTCAAGGGGTTAAGACGCCGCCCTCTCACGGCGGAAACACGGGTTCGATTCCCGTACTGGCTGCTGTAAGTGCAATCAAGCGAATTGGTTGCACTTTTTCTTTTGCCCGGAAACCGAAAGACTCCAGTATTTTTTGAATCCGACAGAAAAACAGATTTAGTCTTGCAAAAAAACCGGAAGATGGGTTATGATAGAGAACGAATGTTTGAAATGGTAATAAGTGAAAGAAAGGAAACAGAACAGTCATGGCAAAGAAGGAAACGTATGATGCCGGAAGTATCTCTGTCCTGGAAGGGCTGGAGGCAGTGCGGAAGCGTCCGGGTATGTATATCGGAAGTGTGTCGAGAAAAGGTCTGAACCATCTGATCTATGAAATCGTAGATAATGCAGTGGATGAGCATCTTGCAGGATATTGCAGCAATATCCACGTGGTTCTTGAAAGGGACGGATCCTGTACAGTCGCAGACAATGGAAGGGGTATTCCCGTGGATATGCATGAAAAGGGTGTATCAGCAGAGCGTCTTGTGTTTACAACGCTGCATGCAGGCGGTAAGTTTGATAATTCTGTATATAAGACCAGTGGTGGTCTTCACGGTGTGGGATCTTCTGTGGTAAATGCTCTTTCTACTTATCTGGATATCAGGATCAGCAGAGACGGCTATGTACACCATGACCGTTACGAAAGAGGAATTCCGGTGATAGATTTGGAAGAAGGCCTGCTCCCTAAGCTTGGAAGGACAAGAGAAACAGGAACCTGTGTCAACTTCCTGCCGGATCCGGAGATCTTTGAGAAAACAAGATTTTCTGCAACAGAGGTAAAAAGCCGCCTTCACGAGACTGCCTATCTGAATCCGGAGCTGACTATTTTATTTGAAGATAAAAGAGGAGAAGAACCGGAAACCGAAGAATATCATGAGCCGGAGGGAATCGTTGGCTATATCCGGGATCTGAACCATAAAACAGAAGCACTCCATGATCCGATCCTTTTGAAAGGAGAGGCTGACGGGATTCAGGTGGAAGCCGCTTTTCAGTACACTAATGAGTTTCGGGAGAACGTGCTGGGCTTCTGCAACAATATCTACAACGCGGAAGGCGGAACTCATCTGACCGGGTTTAAGACGACTTTTACTACGGTAATGAATACTTATGCCCGTGAGATCGGGATATTGAAGGATAAAGATGCTAATTTTACCGGAGCAGATATCAGAAACGGCATGACTGCCGTGGTGTCGATCAAGCATCCGGCGCCGCGTTTTGAAGGCCAGACCAAGACAAAGCTGGACAATCAGGATGCTGCCAAGGCCACAGGAAAAGTGCTGGGAGAACAGCTGGTGCTCTATTTTGACCGAAATCTGGAAACTCTGAAAGCGATTCTCTCCTGTGCGGAAAAAGCGGCAAAGATCCGTAAGACGGAAGAAAGGGCGAAAACCAATCTTCTTACGAAACAGAAATATTCCTTTGATTCTAACGGGAAGCTTGCAAACTGTGAAAAAAAGGATCCTTCCCAGTGTGAGATCTTTATTGTGGAGGGAGATTCCGCGGGCGGCTCTGCAAAAACAGCAAGAAACCGGAACTATCAGGCAATCCTGCCTATCCGCGGTAAGATCCTGAACGTAGAAAAAGCTACGATTGATAAGGTCCTCGCCAATGCGGAGATCAAGACCATGATTAACGCTTTTGGCTGCGGCTTTTCGGAAGGCTACGGAAATGACTTTGATATCAGTAAGCTACGATATGATAAAATTGTGATCATGGCGGATGCGGATGTGGATGGTGCGCATATTTCCACATTGCTTCTGACACTTTTTTACCGGTTTATGCCGGATCTTATATATGAAGGACATGTGTATATTGCCATGCCTCCTCTTTACAAAGCCATGCCAAAGAAAGGACCGGAAGAATATCTCTATGATGACAAGGCTCTGGAAAAATACCGTAAGACACATAAACCGGGAAGCTTTACTCTGCAGAGATACAAAGGTCTGGGAGAGATGGATGCGGAGCAGCTCTGGGAAACGACTTTGAATCCGGAAACAAGGAGAATGAAGCGGGTGGAGATCGAGGATGCCCGCCTGGCTTCCAGTGTTACCGAAATCCTTATGGGAAGTGATGTTCCTCCGCGGAAAGCGTTTATTTATGAACATGCGGCAGATGCAGAACTGGATATATAGAACGTGATACCAGAAGGGCAGGAATCCGGAGCCACAAAAGCACCGGACTCCTGTGAAAGTATGTGAAAGGACAATCAAATGGAAACAAAACAGGAAAATATCATCCGTACGGATTATTCAGAGATCATGCAGAAGTCATATATTGATTATGCAATGAGCGTGATCATTTCCCGTGCACTTCCGGATGTGCGGGATGGTCTGAAGCCGGTACAGAGAAGAACTTTATATGATATGTATGAACTGGGGATCCGCTATGACAGGCCTTACCGTAAATGTGCCCGTATTGTGGGAGATACCATGGGTAAATACCACCCGCACGGTGACAGCTCTATTTATGAAGCGCTTGTAGTTATGGCGCAGGAATTTAAAAAGGGAAAAACCCTGGTGGACGGTCATGGCAACTTTGGCTCCATTGAGGGAGACGGGGCGGCAGCCATGCGATATACAGAGGCACGTCTGGAAAAGCTGACACAGGAAGTATTCCTGGCGGATCTTGATAAAAATGTAGTAGATTTTGTACCAAACTTTGATGAGACAGAAAAAGAACCTTCGGTACTGCCGGTAAAAATCCCCAACATTCTGGTCAATGGGGCGGAAGGCATTGCGGTAGGTATGGCAACCAGTATTCCTCCGCATAATCTGGCAGAGGTGATCGATGGGGTCAAGGCCTACATGAAGGACAATGAGATCAGTGTCAGAGGACTGATGCGCTACATCAAAGGTCCGGATTTTCCTACAGGCGGGATTGTCGTAAATAAGGATGATCTTCGGAAAATCTATGAGACAGGATCCGGAAAGCTGCGCATCAGAGGGCGTGTGACAACTGAAAAGCTGAAAGGCGGCAAAAAACAGCTTGTGATCACAGAGATCCCATATACCATGCTGGGAGCGAATATCGGTAAATTTCTCAATGATGTGGCATCCCTTGTGGAGACGAAAAAAACAACGGACATCGTGGATATTTCCAATCAGTCCTCAAAAGAGGGAATCCGTATCGTTCTGGAACTGAAAAAAGATACGGACGTAGAAAACCTTACGAATATGCTGTATAAGAAAACCCGTCTGGAAGATACGTTCGGAGTGAACATGCTGGCAGTTGCAGACGGAAGACCGGAAACTCTGAGTCTGAAGCATATCATCGAGCACCATGTAGATTTTCTTTTTGAGGTGACAACCAGAAAATATAATACACTGCTTGGACGGGAGCTGGAAAAACAGGAAATCCAGGAAGGTCTGATCAAGGCCTGTGATGTGATCGACCTGATCATAGAGATTCTTCGTGGAAGCAAAAACCGTGAGCAGGTAAAAAAATGTCTGGTGGAAGGTGTGACAGAAGGAATCCGCTTTAAGACAAAGACCAGTGAGAAGGCGGCAGCAAAACTGCATTTTACAGAAAAACAGGCTTCTGCTATTCTGGATATGCGTCTTTATAAGCTGATCGGACTGGAGATCGAGGCACTTCAGGCAGAGTATGAGCAGACCATGAAGAATATTGTCCTTTATAAAGATATCCTGGATCATTACGATTCGATGGCTGCGGTGATCATGAAAGAGCTGGATGTCATCAAAAAGGAATATGGAAACAAACGTCATACTTCAATAGAAAATGCAGAAGAAGCAGTCTATGAAGAAAAGAAAATGGAAGAGACAGAAGTTTGTTTCCTGATGGATCGTTTTGGCTATATGAAACTGATCGACAAAAATGCCTATGAAAGAAATAAAGAAGCTGCCCATAGTGAAAACCGTTATGTGTTAAGCTGTATGAACACAGATAAGATATGTCTTTTTACCGATACGGGAAAGCTGCACACGATCAAGGCTGCAGATATTCCGCTGGTCAGATTCCGGGATAAGGGTACTCCGGCAGATAATCTGAGCAATTATGACAGCAGTACGGAACAGATTCTTTATGTGGCACCGGTAAGTCAGATCAGAAATGACAGTATTTTGTTTGTGACAAAAGCTTCTATGTGTAAGCTTGTAGATGGAGCGGAATTTGATGTGGCAAAGAGGACTATCGCATCAACAAAGCTTGGAGAGGATGACAGTCTGATCTTTGTGGGCAGTGCGGACCAGATGGAGCAGGTGGTCCTCCAGAGTGCAGGCGGATGCTTCCTCAGATTTTTGAAACAGGAGATTTCCACCATGAAAAAAACAGCTGTGGGAGTCCGCGGAATGAGGCTTACAGACGGGGACCATCTGGAACATGCATACCTTCTTGGCGTTCACCAGGAGTATACGATCACCTATCATGAAAAGCCATATGCCCTGAATAAAGTACGTCTGGCAAAGAGGGATACCCGGGGAGTGAAACCCAGGATCTAAAATAACCCTTGCTTTTCCTTATGGATGGTGCTATGATAAATACAACATGATAACGGATAGCATAAGAGTGGACTTCGGTCCACTCTTTTTGCGAAAGGGATCCGTACGTGCGAAAGGCAGGTGGAAAATTATGAGCAGACGGGAAGAATATGAACAGAAGGCAGAGGCATTGCTTGCCCCCATTGTTGAGGAAGCAGGCTTTGAACTGGTGGATGTGGAATATGTGAAGGAAGCAGGCAGCTGGTATCTCCGGGGGTACATTGATAAACCGGGCGGTATCACGGTAAATGACTGTGAGGCAGTGAGCCGTAAGTTCAGCGACAGGCTTGATGAGGATGATTTTATTGAAGACAGCTATATTATGGAAATCAGTTCTCCCGGGCTTGACAGACCGCTGAAAAAAGAAAAGGATTTTGCCAGAAGCATGGGAAAGGCTGTGGAGATCCGCACTTACCGCCCAATAGAAAAACAAAAGGAATTCAGTGGAGTCCTCACTGCATATGATGATAACAGTGTGACAATCGAGGAGGACGGTGTTTTAAGCACATTCGATAAAAAGGAGATTGCCCTGATCCGCTTAAAAATCGAATTCTGACAGTGTCCGAAAAAAATAGGAGGAAAGAAGAAAAATGAACAGAGAGTTAATGGAAGCCCTGGATATTCTGGAAAAAGAGAAGAACATCAGCAAGGATACACTGCTGGAGGCAATTGAGCAGTCTCTTATCCAGGCTTGCAAGAACCATTTTGGAAAAGCTGACAATGTACATGTGACCATTAATCCGGAAACATGCGATTTCAGTGTTTATGCAGAGCGTATAGTTACAGATTTTGTAGAAGATCCGGCACTGGAAATTTCACTGACAGATGCTCAGAAGATCAATGCCAATGCAGAAGAGGGGGATACGGTCAGAGTTGAGATCCAGTCCAGAGAATTTGGAAGGATTGCTACACAGAATGCCAAGAACGTGATCCTTCAGAAAATCCGTGAGGAGGAACGTAAGGTTCTTTACGATCAGTATTACGGACAGGAAAAAGAAGTAGTTACCGGTATTGTCCAGCGCGTTATAGGAAAAAATGTAAACATAAATCTGGGCAAGGCAGACGGTATTTTAAGTGAAAATGAGCAGGTGAAGGGAGAAGAGTTCCATCCTACGGAAAGAATCAAGGTTTATATCCTTGAGGTAAAAGATACTCCAAAGGGACCGCGTATCCTTTGCTCCAGAACTCATCCGGGACTTGTAAAGAGACTTTTTGAATCTGAGGTTGCCGAGGTAAGAGACGGTACAGTTGAGATTAAGAGCATTGCCAGAGAGGCCGGTTCCCGTACAAAAATTGCAGTATGGAGCAACGATCCTGATGTGGATCCGGTAGGCGCATGTGTGGGTATGAACGGAGCCAGAGTAAATGCCATTGTGGAAGAACTCCGTGGAGAAAAAATCGATATCATCAACTGGGATGAAAACCCGGCGATCCTTATTGAAAACGCACTGAGTCCTGCAAAGGTTATTGCAGTTATGGCAGACCCGGATGAAAAAACAGCGCTTGTTGTTGTTCCGGATTATCAGCTTTCTCTTGCTATTGGCAAAGAAGGTCAGAATGCCCGCCTTGCAGCCCGTCTTACCGGTTTCAAGATCGACATCAAGAGCGAGACTCAGGCGAAGGAATCCGGCGAACTGTATGATTACGAGGATGAAGAGTATGCCGATGAGGAATACTACAACGAAGAATCTGACAGTGAAACAGCCGAAAGCGAAGAAGCTGAGACAGCAGAAGAAACTGAGATGACAGAAGAAGCTGAGACAGCAGAGTCTGCTGAAGACGGCGAAGAAGAGTATGAAAACGAAAACTAAGATTCCCATGCGCCAGTGTACTGGATGCAGGGAAATGAAAAACAAAAAAGAAATGATGAGGGTTCTGCGCACTCCGGAGAATGAGATCGTACTGGATACGACCGGGAGAAAGAACGGAAGAGGCGCATATCTGTGCAGATCTATGGAATGTCTGGAAAAGGCAGTGAAAAATCATGGGCTGGAACGTTCTTTGAAAACAGGGATCCCGCAGGAGGTCTATGAGGACCTGAAAAAGGAGTTTGAAAAGCTTGACAAATAAAAGCAATCAGAAGGTGCTGTCTCTTATAGGACTTGCAACAAGGGCAGGAAAAACTGCCAGTGGAGAGTTTTCTACAGAAAAGTCCGTGAAATCAGGAAAAGGTTATCTTGTACTGGTTGCAGGAGATGCATCAGAAAATACACGGAAGAAATTTCAGAACATGTGTGAGTTTTATGAAGTGCCGTTCTATGTTTTCGGAGATAAAGCGGAGCTTGGAAAATACTGCGGAAAGGAATTCCGTGCAAGCCTTGCCGTGCAGGATGAAAATTTTGCAAAAGCGATATTAAAGGAGCTTGGAAAATCATCAGCCTGAAGGAGGAGAATGCATGGCAGATCATAAATTGACAGAAAAAATAACAAAAAGGGGAAAGGAGCAGATTACCAAGGTGGATAATTCCAGAACAGAAGAAAAGATGGTAACAGCGAAGCCAGAAGCAGAGAAAGCGGAGGCTCCCAAAAAGAAAAAAAATATAATCCGTGTCTATCACGCGCAGAATGCAAGTGATGGAGGCAAAAACAGAACAAAGCGTCCGGTTCAGGATAAAAAGCCGGGTACAAGACCACAGGCAGCCAGACCGCAGAAAACTTCAGAGCCGGCCGCAAAAAAAGTGGAAGCTCAGGTAAAGAAGCCGGCAGAAGCGAAGACTGCAGAGACACCGGTACAGAAAACTGCAGAGGCGCCAAAGCGTCCGGCAGAGGGAAGAACAGCTCAGCGTCCGGCAGATGGTGGTCAGGGAAGACTGCAGAACCGTCAGCCAAGAGAACAGAGAGACGGAGCAAGAGAAAATAACAGAGGACGCGATTTTAAGGCAGGAGACAGAAGAAACTCCGACAACAGAAATCAGGGAGACAGAAGAAATTCTGACAACAGAGGCCAGGGAAGACCTGCCAGAAATAATGACGGGCGTCCTTCCAGAAATAACAGTGAGGGCGGAAAACGTCCGGTAAGAAACAATCAGGGAGACAGAAGAAATTCTGATAACAGAGGTCAGGGAAGACCGGAAGGCGGAAACCAGTTTGGCGGCAATCGTCCCGGACAGCGCCAGGGCGGCAGAAGAAATGACGGTGATGCAGTATTCACACCGGAGCTGACCAAGACATCCAAGGACAGCAAGAGAGAACGCGACAGAGAAAACAAAAATAAGAAAAAAGATTTTGATAAATCTCAGAGTGGCGGTCACAGACCGAATCAGGGAGGAAGAAGAAACATGTCCAGACTCCCGAAAGCTCTTCAGAAGCCGACTCCACAGCCAAAGCAGGAAGAGAAGAAACCTGAGGTTAAGGAGATCACACTTCCCGAAAAGATGACCATCCGTGAGCTGGCAGAGGCTATGAAAATGCAGCCGTCAGTGATCGTGAAAAAACTTTTCATGGAAGGAACCATGGTAACAGTAAACCATGAGATCGATTTTGAAAAGGCACAGGAGATCGCTCTCGGATATGACATCATTGCAGAACCGGAAGAAAAAGTAGATGTGATCGGTGAACTTCTGAAAGAGGAAGAGGAAAACGAAGACGATATGGTTTCCAGACCACCGGTAGTCTGTGTTATGGGTCATGTTGACCACGGTAAAACTTCCCTTCTGGATGCAATCCGTAACACCAGTGTTACAAGAGGAGAAGCCGGCGGCATCACACAGCACATCGGTGCTTATGTGGTTGAATGCAGCGGACAGAAGATCACTTTCCTGGATACACCGGGACATGAGGCGTTTACGGCTATGCGTATGCGTGGAGCCAACGCCACAGATATTGCGGTTCTCGTTGTTGCGGCAGACGATGGCGTTATGCCTCAGACAGTGGAAGCGATCAGCCATGCCAAGGCTGCAGGCGTAGAGATCATTGTTGCGATCAACAAGATCGACAAGCCAAGTGCCAATGTGGAAAGAGTAAAACAGGAACTTTCTGAATATGAGCTGATTCCGGAGGACTGGGGCGGAAGCACCATCTTCGTACCGGTTTCCGCACATACCGGAGAGGGAATCGACAGTCTTCTGGAAATGATTCTTCTTTCAGCAGAAGTATGTGAACTGAAAGCAAATCCAAATCGTGCGGCAAGAGGTCTTGTGATCGAGGCGCAGCTTGACAAAGGAAAAGGACCGGTAGCTACCATTCTTGTACAGAAGGGAACACTTCATGTAGGCGACTTTATTGCAGCCGGTGCATGCAGCGGTAAAGTCCGTGCAATGATGGATGATAAGGGACGCAGAGTAAAAGAAGCAGGCCCGTCTACCCCGGTTGAGATCCTTGGACTTGGAGATGTACCAAACGCAGGTGAGATCCTGATGTCCTTCCCAAGCGATAAAGAGGCGAAAAACTTTGCAGGTGCGTTTGTATCTGAGAATAAGAATCGTCTCCTTGAAGAGACAAAAGGCAAACTGTCTCTGGATAATCTCTTTGACCAGATTCAGGCAAGCGATCTGAAAGAGCTTCCGCTTATTGTCAAGGCAGACGTACAGGGTTCTGTAGAGGCTGTAAAACAGAGTCTTACAAAGCTTTCCAATGAAGAAGTAGTTGTCCGTGTGATCCACGGAGGTGTAGGTGCGGTTAATGAGTCTGACGTATCTCTTGCAGCTACTTCCAATGCCATCATTATCGGATTTAATGTTCGTCCGGATGCAATGGCAAAACAGCTTGCAGATCAGGAAGGCGTAGACCTTCGTCTGTACAGAGTCATTTATCAGGCAATCGAGGATGTAGAGGCAGCCATGAAGGGTATGCTGGATCCGATCTACGAAGAAAAAGTCATCGGACATGCAGAAGTGCGTCAGCTGTTCAAAGCTTCCGGTGTGGGTACGATCGCGGGAAGTTATGTACTGGATGGTAATTTCCAGAGAAACTGCAAGGTTCGTATTACAAGAGAAGGCGAGCAGATCTTTGAGGGTGAGCTTGCATCTCTGAAGAGATTTAAGGATGATGTAAAAGAAGTTAAGGCAGGCTACGAGTGTGGTCTTGTATTTGACGGATTCAATGATGTTAAAGAAGAAGACCGTGTCGAGGCCTATATCATGGTAGAGGTACCAAGATAGGAGTGAGGCATAAATGAGAAAAAACAGCATTAAGAATACAAGGATCAATGGTGAAGTTCTGAAAGAATTAAGTTCTGTCATCCGCGGTGAGATCAAAGATCCGCGTATTCATCCCATGACATCTGTCATGGCTGTAGAAGTGGCTCCTGATTTAAAAACATGCAAGGCATATATCAGTGTTCTTGGAAATGATGAAGCGAAAAAAGCTACCATCACAGGATTGAAAAATGCAGAAGGCTATATCAGACGCCAGCTGGCAAAAAACCTGAATCTGAGGAACACACCGGAAATCCGTTTTATTCTGGATGAATCGATTGAATATGGTGTGAATATGTCAAAAATGATCAACGAGGTAACCAGAAAAGATGCTTCTCATCAGAAGCCTGAAGAAGAATAAGAGGGACAGACCATGAACAATATTTCAGAAGTACTGGATGGTGTAAGAACCATGGGAATCTGCGGACACATCAGACCGGATGGTGACTGCGTAGGTTCCTGTATGGCTCTGTACCTGTATGTAAAAAATAATTTTCCGGAAATCAGTGTAAAGATATACCTGGATTCTCCGAAGCCTGTCTTTGACCATATTGACAGGATCGGAGAAATCCTTACGGAAGCGGATGGAGAGCAGGAGTTTGATCTTGTTGTCAGCTGTGACGTAAGTGCCAGGGATCGTCTGGCAGTGGCAGGCAGATATTTCGATACGGCAAAGAGAACCGTATGCATCGATCATCATGTCAGCAATGCGGGATTTGCAGATGTCAACTATATAAAAGGCGATATCAGCTCCTGCTGTGAGGTTCTTTATGGGCTTCTGGATAAGGATAAGGTGGATCAGTCGGTTGCTGCGGCAATCTATACCGGCATGATTCACGATACGGGAGTATTCCAGTACTCGTCTACTTCTCCGGAAACCATGAGAATCGCCGGAGAACTGATGAAAACAGGATTTGAATTTAATCGTATCATCGATCAGTCTTTCTATGAAAAAACATATTTGCAGAATCAGGTTATGGGAAGGGTGCTGGCAGAAAGTATCATGCTTATGGACGGTACCTGTATCACTGGCTACCTCAGAAAACGTGATATGGATTTTTATGGTGTCGAAGGCAGGGATCTGGACGGAATTGTAAGTCAGCTGAGGCTTACCAAAGGCGTGGAAGTAGCCATGTTTATTTACGAGATGGAAACACAGAGCTTTAAGGTTTCTCTGAGATCTAACGGAAATGTGGATGTGAGCAGGGTGGCAGTATACTTCGGAGGCGGCGGTCATACCCGCGCTGCAGGCTGTGATCTTCAGGGCTCTATGTATGATGTGATCAATAATGTGACACGGGAAATTGCCCGTCAGCTCTGTCCGGAGAAAGAAAAATGATGGATGGAGTTTTGATTGTCAGGAAAGAAAAGGAATTTACCTCTCATGATGTGGTGGCAAAGCTCCGCGGAATCCTTCATATGAAAAAGATCGGCCATACAGGAACGCTGGATCCGGAAGCGGAAGGGGTTCTCCCGGTGGTTCTGGGAAAAGCAACCCGTCTTGTGGATCTGCTCACAGAAAAAGAAAAAACATACGAAGCGCTGCTGCGCCTTGGGATTGAAACAGATACGCAGGACATGACGGGAACAATCCTGAAGGAGCTTCCTGTTCAGGCTGCCGAAGAAGAAGTCAGGGAGGCAGTGCAAAGCTTTCTTGGAGAGCAGCAGCAGATCCCGCCCATGTATTCTGCCTTAAAGGTCAATGGAAAGAAACTGTACGAACTGGCCAGAGAGGGGAAAACGGTAGAGCGTAAGCCGCGGACTGTGAATTTTTATGAAATATGTATTCTGGATATGAAGCTTCCTTATGTCAAGCTTTCAGTTACATGCAGTAAGGGAACCTACATACGGACCCTGTGTCATGATATTGGACAGAAACTGGGCTGCGGAGGCTGCATGGAGAAATTGCTCCGCACCCGTTCCGGGCAGTTTGCTCTTTCAGACAGTCTGACTCTGGATGAAATCCGCGAGCTTCATGAACAAGATGCTCTTGCCGGACATCTGATCGGAATTCAGGAAATTCTGGGAGAATATCCCGCTGTATATGGAAAGGCAGCAGCGGACAGACTGTTACGAAATGGAAATCCAGTCAGCAGTATGCTGGTAAAGAATGAACACAGAGAAGGCTGGATCCGTATGTATACAAGTGAGAAGGATTTCATTGGTATCTATCAGTGGCATCCTGCCAGTGAAGCCTACCGTCCGGTAAAAATGTTTTTATAAAAAACGTCAGGAGTGGACCATGGAGTACATGACAATTGAGGGACAGTTTCCAAGGCTTGGAAAAAGTGCAGTTACTCTGGGAAAATTTGACGGGGTACACAGAGGGCACAGGAAGCTGATCGACAGAATCCTGGAGCAGAAAAAGGAAACAGGAGCAGCGGCAGTGGTACTTGCTTTTGTTTCTGACAGAAAAACAATTTATACAAAGGCAGAGCGGAGAGACCTTCTGGAGCATATGGGAGTGGACGTTCTTCTTGAATGTCCTTTGAACAGCGAGATCCGGCATATGAAGGCGGAACAGTTTATCCGTCAGGTTCTGGTAGGCTCTCTTCAGGCTTCCTACGTTGTGGTTGGAGAGGATTTCCGCTTTGGCTTTGAAAGAAAAGGAACTCCGGAGCTTCTTCGCAGCTTCGGAAAAAAATACGGATTTCAGGCAGAAATTCTGCCAAAAGAGATGGACGGTGACAGAAAAATAAGCAGCACCTACATCCGGGAAGAACTGAACAGAGGAAACATGGAAAAGGTTTCGCAGCTTCTGGGATGTGATTATTTTGTGTCAGGAATGGTGGAACATGGACGAGGAATGGGACACCGCGAGTTCTTTCCTACGGCAAATCTTGTTCCCATGTCCGAAAAGCTTTTGCCACCGAATGGTGTTTATGTTACATTGTCCAGCTTTGGGCAGGAAATTTACCCGGGAATTACAAATGTAGGGTATAAACCTACGATAGGGGAAAACTTTGTTGGTGTAGAATCCTATTTATTTGACTGTGAAAAAGATCTCTATGGAAAGAACTGTACAGTAGAGTTTAAGAAATTTCTCAGAAAAGAAGAAAGATTTTCTTCCTATGAAGCTCTGAAAGATCAGATCCGAAAAGATGTGGAAAGAGGAAAAAAATATTTTTTCAGAGACTGAGCAGACAAGAAACATGGATTTTGCATCTTTCCTGAAGGAAAGAGAATGATAAAGGAAAAAATTACAAGGGAGAACAGAGAATGGCAGGGATTATTCTTGGATTGATGGGCGGTCTTGGCATGTTTTTGTATGGCATGAAGCTTATGAGCGATGGCCTGGAAAAAGCTGCGGGTGCCAAAATGAGAAGTATTCTGGAGTTTTTTACGAAAACTCCTCTGAGGGGTATCCTGGTCGGAACCTTTTTTACGGCAGTGATACAGTCCTCAAGTGCGTCTACCGTTATGGTAGTCAGCTTTGTAAACTCCGGTCTGATGAATCTTTATCAGGCAGCCGGAGTAATCATGGGTGCAAATATTGGTACTACTGTGACGTCACAGCTGATTTCTTTGAATCTGTCCGCACTGGCGCCGGCGATCATTATGGCAGGTGTGGTTATGGTGATGTTCTGCAGTAAAACCAAAATACAGAGGGCAGGAGAAGTCCTTCTTGGATTTGGTATTCTTTTTATGGGACTTTCCGGAATGTCAGATTCCATGTCGGTACTTCGTGAGTCACCTCAGGTTGTAGAGATCATGAGTTCTCTGACCAGCCATTTTCTGGCGGTGCTGGTAGGTCTGGCCGTGACAACTGTACTTCAGAGCTCTTCAGCGACAGTAGGTATTGTTCTTTTGCTTGCCCAGCAGGGACTCCTTGATATCCGTATCTGCTATTTTATTATTTTTGGATGTAATATCGGATCCTGTGTATCTGCCCTTCTTGCATCGATCAATGGTAAAAAGATTGCCAAGCGTGCGGCGCTGATCCATTTATTCTTTAATATCATTGGTACGGCGATCATGTATCTGGTATTCAGTTTTGCGCTGGAACCGATCACCGGTGTGCTCAGCACAATCTCTCACGGAAATGTAGCCCGCGAGGTTGCCAATGCCCACACCTTTATCAAAATAGCAGAGGTACTGCTCCTGTTTCCGTTTATTAAGCAGATCGTCAAGCTTACCGGACTGTTTGTACGGGACGAGGAAAGAACAGCGCCTCAGGAATTCCAGCTTCAGTATATTGGTGAAAAGTCTGTCTTTTCTCCGACAACTGCAGTGTTTGAAGCTACAAGAGAAATGGAGCGCATGGGTAATATCGCCATCAATAACCTGAAAGCATCCATGGATGCACTGTTTACATTGAATGAGAAGGAGATCAATGAGGTTTATGAAACAGAAGATCAGATCAATCTTCTGAATCATGCCATTACAGATTATCTGGTAAAAGTAAACCAGACAACGATCCCAACAGATGACAAAAAGAGTATCGGCGGTCTCTTCCATGTGGTCAATGATATTGAACGTATTGGAGACCATGCGGAAAATGTGGCAGATGCAGCAAAACAGCGAATGGAAAATCAGGTGGAATTCAGCCCGCAGGCAAAACGTGAGCTGAATGAAATGCTGGATATGGTTGTAAAGATCACTACCTATGCACTGGATATGTTCTCTCATAACAATCAGGAGCATATGCAGGAGATCCTGGATCTGGAAGACAGGATAGACCGTATGGAAAGAGAACTGCAGGAATCTCACATCCAGCGTCTTACCCGAAATGAATGTACCGCATCTGCCGGTATGATGTTTTCGGATATTCTGTCCGGACTGGAGCGTGTGGCTGACCATGCGACCAATATTGCGTTCTCTCTGACAGAAGAGGACGGGACAGATTCTTCAAAAAAATAAATAATTATTTATTTACACGCCATATCTTTTATGCTATACTGATTGAGGTGTAAATCAGCCCGTATTCAGAGACAGGAATCTCCAACCATTTCTTAATACGCGGCGGTTATAAAAGCTGTATGAAAACAGCTGGATAAAATATAATAATAAGGAGGAAATCATAATGATTTCAAAAGAAAAGAAACAGGCTATCATGAAGGAATATGCAAGATGCGAGGGTGACACAGGTTCACCGGAGGTACAGATCGCAGTTCTTACAGCAAGAATCCAGGAGCTTACAGAGCATTTACAGACACATCACAAAGATCATCATTCCAGAAGAGGTCTTCTTAAGATGGTTGGTCAGAGAAGAGGTCTGCTTGCATACCTGAAGAAAACAGACATCGAAAGATACCGTGCACTGATTGAGAAATTAGGTTTAAGAAAATAATTGGTTTGCGGAAGGGCGGATTTCCATCCGCCCTGTTTCTGTAAAAGGAGAAAGATTATGTACAAAAGTTATTCTATGGAATTGGCCGGAAGAACACTGACAGTAGATGTAGGCCGTGTGGCAAAGCAGGCCAATGGCGCTGCCCTTATGCACTATGGCGATACGACTGTCCTTTCTACGGCAACGGCTTCCAAGGAGCCGAGAGAGGGAATCGACTTTTTCCCGTTAAGTGTTGAATATGAAGAAAAGATGTACGCGGTAGGCAAGATTCCGGGAGGCTTCAACAAAAGAGAAGGAAAGGCAAGCGAGCATGCCATTCTGACTTCCCGGGTAATCGACCGTCCTATGCGTCCTCTGTTTCCGAAGGATTACAGAAATGATGTCACACTTGTAAATATGGTTATGTCTGTAGATCCGGAATGTAATCCGGAGATCCCGGCTATGCTTGGTTCTTCTATTGCAACCTGTATTTCTGATATTCCTTTTGACGGACCATGCGCAACTACACAGGTAGGTCTGATCAACGGAGAATTTGTGATCAATCCGTCCCTGGCACAGAAGGAGATTTCTGATCTTCAGCTGACTGTTGCATCCACAAGAGAAAAAGTGATTATGATCGAGGCCGGAGCAAACGAGGTTCCGGAGGATCAGATGATCGAGGCTATTTACAAGGCGCATGAAGTAAACCAGGAGATCATCCGTTTTATTGATAAGATTGTGGCAGAGTGCGGAAAGGAAAAGCACCTTTATGCTTCCTGCGCTGTACCGGAAGAACTCTTTGCAGCGATCCGTGAGATGGTTCCGCCGGAAGAGATGGAAGAGGCGGTATTTACCGATGACAAACAGACAAGAGAAGAAAATATCCGTGAGATCACCTCAAGACTTCAGGATAAGTTTGCAGATAACGAGGAATGGCTCGGCGTTCTGGGAGAAGCAGTATATCAGTATCAGAAAAAGACAGTCCGTAAGATGATTCTGAGAGATCATAAACGTCCGGACGGTCGTAAGATCGATCAGATCCGTCCTCTTGCAGCAGAAGTGGATATTATTCCGAGAGTTCATGGATCTGCCATGTTCACCCGTGGACAGACTCAGATCTGTACCTTAACTACTCTTGCGCCTCTTTCCGAAGCACAGAGACTGGATGGACTGGATGAATTTGAAACTTCCAAGAGATATATGCATCATTATAACTTCCCGTCCTATTCTGTCGGTGAAACAAAGCCTTCCAGAGGACCGGGACGTCGTGAGATCGGTCATGGTGCTCTGGCTGAGAGAGCACTTGTTCCTGTACTTCCGTCAGCAGAAGAGTTCCCATATGCTATCCGTACGGTATCTGAGACCTTCGAGTCAAACGGGTCTACTTCCCAGGCAAGTATCTGTGCATCTACCATGTCCCTGATGGCAGCAGGTGTGCCGATCAGTAAGCCGGTAGCAGGTATTTCCTGTGGTCTTGTTACAGGTGCGACAGACGATGACTATATCGTTCTTACAGACATTCAGGGTCTGGAAGATTTCTTTGGCGATATGGACTTTAAGGTTGCCGGAACACATGATGGTATCACTGCGATCCAGATGGATATCAAGATTCATGGTCTTACCAGACCTATTGTGGAAGAAGCAATCCGCAGAACAAAAGAGGCAAGAGAATATATTCTTACAGAGGTTATGGAGAAATGTATTGCAGAGCCTCGCGGTCATGTAAATAAATATGCTCCGAAGATTATTCAGATCCAGATTGATCCTCAGAAGATCGGTGATGTGGTAGGACAGAGAGGCAAAACCATCAATGCCATTATTGAGCGTACAGGCGTGCAGATTGATATCAGTGATGAAGGCGCAGTATCGATCTGCGGCGTGGATCAGAGAGGCATGGATGAAGCTGCTCATATGATCGAGATGATCACAATAGATTTTGAGGCAGGACAGATCTTTACAGGTAAGGTTGTCAGCATCAAGGAATTTGGTGCATTTATCGAATTTGCACCAGGTAAAGAAGGCATGGTACACATTTCAAAGATCGCCAAAGAAAGAATCAACCGTGTAGAGGATGTATTGAACCTTGGCGACGAGGTGAAGGTGATCTGTCTTGGCAAGGACAAGATGGGAAGAATCAGCTTCAGCATGAAGGATGTGCCGGAAGAGGCATAAGAGATAAAACTATGAGATATCATAATATAACCAAGGATGATATGCTGAATGGAGACGGACTCCGTGTGGTCCTCTGGGTGGCAGGCTGCAATCATTGCTGTAAAGAATGTCAGAATCCTGTTACCTGGGATCCAAACGGTGGACTTCCCTTTACCGAAGCAGAGGAAAAAGAGATTTTTTCAGAGCTCGATAAGGACTATGTCAGCGGAATTACCTTTTCCGGAGGGGATCCGCTGCATCCGGCCAATATTACCGGCATTACCGGTCTTGCGAAAAAGATCCGGCAGAAATATCCGAATAAGACTATCTGGCTTTATACAGGCTCTCTCTGGGAGGAAATTCAGAACGAGGAGATCATCCAGTATCTTGATGTATGCGTGGATGGAGAGTTTTTAATAAAACGCAGGGATCCTTCCCTGAAATGGAAGGGATCCGATAATCAGCGCGTGATCAACGTTCCGGAGACTCTTCGTCAGGGAAAAATCGTCCTCCATGCAGATTAAACTCAGGAGAACAGCATGAAAAGAATTGCAAAATTTCATAAAGTAAGCGAGGCGCGCTTTCTGGAAGACTGGAAAGATAATTTTCCGGAAACTTCTGATGAAGAAATAAAAGAAATCTACAGAAATATCGCTCTTCCTAAAAGAGCAACGGCAGGAAGTGCCGGTTATGATTTTTATTCCCCTGTAGATTTCTCTGTTGCACCGGGAGAAAGTATTAAGATTCCTACAGGGATCCGGGTGGAAATGGATCAGGAGTGGGTGCTTAAATGCTATCCGAGAAGCGGTCTTGGCTTCAAATACCGCCTGCAGCTGAACAATACGGTTGGGATCATTGACAGTGATTATTTTTATTCTGATAATGAGGGACATATGTTTGTAAAGCTGACCAATGACGGAAGAGAAGGAAAAACCGTAGAGCTTGCAAAGGGAACCGGATTTATGCAGGGAATCTTTGTGGAATACGGAATTACAGTAGATGATGATGCGACAGGCATCCGTAACGGAGGCTTTGGAAGCACCACCAATAAATAAAAGAAAAAAGGAGAGCCTGGAATTATTCCAGAGACTCTCCTTTTTCTTCTGTATATTCTCCGTGTGCTTCCGCATTACGGGCATTTTCAAGGATGGTATTAAAGGCTTCTGCTGCTTTTTCATACTCCTCATCACTTTCGATATTGGCAAGCATGGGATCACCCTGCTCTGTGCGGGAGAACACATAAAGATAGACTTCTCCGTCCTGATTCTGACCGTTTTCATCCAGAGGGAGAAGAGCAATGTATTCTTTGTCCGCCACAGGATAGATGGTTAATATAGCACATTCCACTTCGGTATTGTCATCCAGTGTAAGTGAAATGGTGTTTGGTATCTGCTTCTGATCAGATCCGCAGTTTTCACAGCAGGAAGAGCAGTCACTGGCGCTGCAGCCTGCATTTTTTAATTCTTCACTCATGGTATTTTCCTCACTTTTCCGTATTTGTCCGGCTGTTTCTGCCGGACTGTAACTTTTATTCTATCAGATAAAAGGTTTCTTGTAAAACAGTTTCTTTCCTGCAGATGGAATCCTTAAAATAAATGCAGGTTCGTTTATAAAACATGTTTTGAATAACAGGATAAGTATGGTATACTGTAACTACATTAAGACAAAAACCAGTCAGGAGGAAAAAATTGAAACTAATTTCATGGAATGTAAATGGAATCAGAGCCTGTATTACAAAAGGCTTTGAAGACAGTTTTTATAAGCTGGATGCAGATGTTTTCTGTCTGCAGGAAACCAAATGCCAGGAAAATCAGGTAAAGCTTGAACTTCCGGGATATTATCAATATTGGAATTATGCCAACCGGAAAGGATATTCCGGAACGGCTGTATTTACAAAACAGGAACCGCTGTCTGTTTCTTATGGAATCGGAATTCAGGGGCATGACAAAGAGGGGCGCGTGATCACTCTGGAATTTGAAAGATTTTATCTTGTAACAGTTTATACTCCGAATTCTCAGAGTGAGCTGAGACGTCTGGAATACCGGATGGAATGGGAGAGAGATTTCCTTGCATATCTTTTGAAGCTTCAGGAGAAAAAGCCGGTGATCTGCTGCGGCGATCTGAATGTTGCTCATCAGGAGATCGATCTGAAAAATCCCAGGACTAACCGGAAAAATGCAGGCTTTACGGATGAAGAGAGAGCATGCTTTACCAGAGTTCTGGAAAGTGGATTCATTGATACGTTCCGTTACTTTCATCCGGATCAGGAAGGCATTTATTCCTGGTGGTCTTACCGGTTTAAGGCAAGAGAAAAAAATGCAGGATGGAGAATTGATTATTTTCTGGCCTCTCCATCGCTGAAAGACAAACTGAGGGATGCAAAGATCCATACAGAGATTTACGGATCGGATCACTGTCCGGTAGAACTGGAACTGCAAATCTGAGACGGGCAGTAAAAAGCAATGGATTGTTCACTACAAAATAAAAAGGGAGAAAAGATCATGGAAAAACAGAGCGGATTATTTATCCGAAATGGGAATCCTGTGATGCTTGGTGCCAATAAAAATGCAGAAGGTCTGAATTTTGCGGCGGAGATACCATGTGGTTCAGAAGCTTTTCTTGTGCTTTATCGAAAAGGATCCTCCCACCCGCGCAGGGAAATCCCCTTTACCGAAAAGAACCGGACGGGAAAGGTGTGTACACTTCTTGTTTCCGGTCTGGATACTGAAAAATATGAATATAATTTCCGCGTGGATGGAAAAATCGTGCAGGATCCCTATGCGCATGGGATCTGCGGGAGAGAGCACTTTGGTGTTTTGCCGGCAGAGGAAGATGAAAACAGTGTACGATGTACCTTTCTTCCGGAAGCCGAATATGACTGGGAGGGAGATTCTTCTCCTGATATTCCCTATCACGAAATGGTCCTTTACAAGCTTCACGTAAGGGGTTATACAAAGCAACAGAAGCTGCCGAACAGGAAGAAGGGAACCTTCGCAGGTCTTCAGGAGATGATTCCTTACTGGAAAGAACTGGGTATCAATGCAGTGGAACTGATGCCTGCGTATGAGTTTCAGGAGCTGGCTTCCGGTATCCGGGGGAATGGGCTGATCACCGAAAAGCGCAGTGAAGGAAAAGTAAATTACTGGGGATATCAGGGAGGCTGGTATTTTGCTCCCAAAAGATCCTACTGTGCCACAAAAGAGCCGGAAAAAGAATTTCGTGATATGATAAAGGCCATGCACAAAGCCGGGATTCAGTGCATCATGGAATTTTATTTCCCGGGAGGAACCAATCCCCTGATGGTGCTTCAGGCAGCCTGGTTCTGGAAAACCTACTATCATGTGGACGGATTCCACTTTGTAGGAGACGGGGTTCCGGTAGAACTGCTTGCCAAAGACCATATTCTGTATGGAACCAAAAAACTTTTTCAGTCCGTTCCGGATTATATGGAAACCGATGGAATGACTGCAGAATATCAGGGTGGTTTCCAGCAGGATATGCGCCGTTATCTGAAAAGTGATGAGGGAATGATCCCAGCAGCAGAATATCATATCCGTCATGTGCGTCCTTTTGGGGGAAATATCAATTATATGGCAAGTCAGGACGGTTTTACCCTGTATGATACGGTTGCATATAATTATCGCCATAATGAAGCAAACGGAGAAGGAAATCAGGACGGAAGCGACTATAATTATTCCTGGAACTGTGGAATTGAAGGTCCGACCAGAAAGCTTGCAATAAAGAGAATGAGGGAGCAGCAGATCAAAAATGCTTTTCTGATGCTTCTGTTAAGTCAGGGAACCCCCATGCTTTATGCCGGTGATGAGTTTGGAAATTCGCAGGAAGGTAATAATAATGCATGGTGTCAGGATAATCCTTCCGGTTGGACGGATTGGAAGGCATTACGAAAAAATCCAAAGATTTTTTCATTTGTTAAGGCTGCAGTTGCTTTTCGAAAAGAACATCCGGTACTGCATATGGAAAATGAGCCGAAAGGTGTGGATTACCTGGCAAAGGGATTTCCGGACATGTCTTTCCATGGGGAGAGAGCCTGGTATCTGAATCAGGAAAATACCTGCCGCCTTATGGGAGTTATGTACTGTGGCGCTTATGCAGAGAAAGCGGATGGTACAGAGGATGATTTTCTGTATGTAGGCTATAATTTTCACTGGGAAAACAGGACGATAGCCCTTCCGAATCTGCCGGAAGGAATGACCTGGAAAAAAGTTGCGGACACTTCAGATACCGGGGAAGAATCCTTCTTCCGGGAAAGCGCAGAGTCCTACGAAAAAAATATCGGGATCAGTCCCCGCAGTATAGTGGTCCTGATCGGTAAAAAGGAGGCGTGACCGGTGCATCCCTGGCTTCATTTCAAAACCATAACCAGACATAAGATCCTGGTCATGAAATACTGTTTCCGCATAGGCCTTTATAAACAGGGGCTTCTTCATGATCTGTCCAAATATTCTCCTGCAGAATTTCTTGTGGGATGTAAATATTATCAGGGAACAAGAAGTCCTAATAATGCGGAACGAGAAGATATAGGAGTCTCTACTTCCTGGCTTCACCATAAGGGACGGAATAAACATCACTTTGAACATTGGGTGGATTATTCACTGGATAAGGAACATGTGATCATGGGAGCGCAGATGCCGAGAAAATATGTGGCAGAGATGGTGATGGACCGTATCAGTGCATCCAGAAACTATCTGGGTGACGCCTATACACAGAGCCAGCCTCTGGAATATTTTCTGAAAAGCAGGGACGAACTCTGGTTTATCCATCCGCAGACAAAAAAAGAACTGGAGGCACTTTTAAGAATTTTGAATGACCATGGAGAAGAGAAGCTTCTTCACTATATAAAATATGTGTATCTGAAAAGAGACCCCAAAAGCCCAAGATACTAAAAAATTTATCCTGTATGGCTGTAGAAATAAGCTGTACAGGATATTTGTTTGTCTTATTTTATAAAAAGTGCACAATAGATGGCCGGCGGGATTGATTTTTTGCCCGCAAACAGTATATAACACTTGACAACAGTATTATGCTGTTATATACTGTTTGCAAAGAGGAGGAAGAGATATGCATATGATCATCAACCACACTTCCATGACTCCGATCTATGAACAGATCGTATCACAGATCAAAGCGGATATTATCAGTGGAGAACTGGCTCCGGGAACCGCGCTGCCTTCGGTACGTACCCTTTCCAGAGAACTGAAGATCAGCGCTCTTACAGTAAAAAAAGCCTATGATTATCTGGAAGAGGAAGGTCTGGTCAATACAGTCCACGGAAAAGGAAGCTTTATCGCGCAGGCAAATCAGGGGCTTCTCATGGAAGAACGAAGAAAAGAACTGGAAAACGATCTGGATCAGGCTGTACGCAAAGCCCGTGCAGGAGGCCTGACAGACGAAGAAATCTGTGAATTATTTCAGTTGATAATGGAGGAATAAAGGATGCTTGCAGAGCTGGATCATGTAAAAAAACAATATGGAGATTTTAAACTGGATTGCTCCATAGAGATTCCGGAAGATCGTGTAACAGGCCTGATCGGAGCAAACGGAGCAGGCAAGAGCACTACGTTTAAGGCAATTCTTGGACTGATTAAGCCGGACTCTGGAAAAATAAAAGTCCTGGGAAAAAACATCGGAGAATTGGGGGAAAAAGAGAAGCAGCAGATTGGAACAGTTCTATCAGACAGCTTTTTTTCCGGCTATCTGACGGTGAAGCAGATCACAGGATTTCTGGGAGATCTTTACCCGGATTTTGAGAAACAGGAGTTTCAGGACAGATGCAGCCGGTTTCAGATCCCCATGGATAAAAAAATAAAAGATTTTTCCACTGGTATGAGGGCAAAACTGAAGGTACTGACAGCCATGGGCTATGGAGCAAGATTTTTGATCCTTGATGAACCAACAGCAGGGCTTGACGTAATGGCAAGAGAGTCTGTTCTGGATCTTCTGAGGGAGTACATGGAAGTTCCCGGACGGGGGATCCTGATCAGCTCTCATATTTCTTCAGACCTGGAACAGTTCTGCGATGAGATCTATATGATCCACCGGGGAAAGATCATTCTCATAGAAGAAACCGATGTGATCCTGGAAAATTACGGAGTACTCAAGGTGGATGACCATGCTTTTCAGGAGCTTGACAAAACACATATCCTGAAAGTGAGAAAAGAAGCCTTTGGCTGCAGCTGTCTGACAGACCAGAGACGGTTTTATCAGGAGAACTACCCTTCACTGGCAGTGGAGAAAGGATCGGTGGATGAGGTGCTGACCATGATGGCGAAAGGAGAGACATTATGAAGGGATTGTTAAAAAAAGATCTGGCGCTTCTTGCAAATACCGGGAAGTCATATGTGGGTGTGCTGCTGTTTTGTATGGTGCTCGGACTGGTCAATGGTGAGATGAAACAGTTTTCTCTGGGGTTTCTGGTGATGATGCCTTCTCTGGCAGCACTTTCTACCTTTTCCTATGATGAATTTGATAATGGGATGCCGTGGATGATGATCCTGTCTGCTGACAGAAAAACTTATATAAAAGAAAAATATCTTCTGAGTGTTCTGACCGGAGTGACGGGAGTTGTTCTGGCTCTGATTTTGGGGATGCTTGTGTTCCGGCTTGATCCTTTGCAGGGGGGAGGAGATTCCGTGGGAGCAATACTGGTTTCCTTTCTTTTTTCGTCAGGTCTGATGCTGGCGGTTATGATCCCTGCCAAACTGAAATACGGATCGGAAAAATCACGGATCTTTGCGATCGGTCTGGTGATCGTGGTGTGGATCGCTGCTTTTGCCGGAAAATACCTTCTGGAAGGTCTGGGAATGGATCTGAATGGGATCCTTCAAAGCTTTGAAGGTGTTTCTGATGGGACGGTAATCCTGCTTCTGCTGATTTTTTATGCGGTCTGTATGTCTGTTTCCTTTTTTTGCAGTGTAAGAATCCTGCAAAAAAAGGAGTTCTGAGTTTCTTTTTGGCGAAAGATGTGATATACTGAACACCGTATCCGGCCTGTCCGGAAGAAAGGTGTGAGGATTATAATTTTATCAGTTTTAAAGGAAATACAGGCAGCAGTCTGGGGGATACCAACCATGGCACTGCTGCTTTTTACAGGGCTCTCTCTGTACAGCCCTTGCCGCAACCATTGGAACAGGAAGCATCGTAGGAGTGGCGACGGCTCTTCGCGCCGGAGGTCCGGGAGCGCTTTTCTGGATGTGGGTTTCCGCGCTTCTGGGTATGGCTACCAAATATGCAGAAGGACTTCTGGCAGTACGGTTCCGTACTACAGATGAAAACGGACAGATTGCCGGAGGACCGATGTATTATATTGAAAGAGGAATGGGACGGAACTGGGTCTGGCTTGCCAAACTGTTTGCATTTTTTGGAGTGGTGACGGCGCTTCTGGGATGTGGAACCTTTCCGCAGGTAAACGCTATCACAGAGTCGGTAGAGTCTGTGTTCGGGATCCCGGCCTGGCTGGTTGGGGTGGTCGTTACCGTAGCGGTTACTGCGGTGATTCTCGGAGGAATCCAGTCGATTTCCAAAGTGGCAGAGGCAGTGGTTCCGTTTATGGCCATTGCCTATGTGATTGGATCTCTGGCAGTGCTGGCTTTTAACCACGAAGCGATTCCGGGAGCCTTCCGCGCTATCTTTGTCAGTGCGTTTACTCCGGATGCTGCCTTTGGAGGAGCGGTGGGAACTGCTTCGGCGGCCGCGGTGATCACGGCCATGCGGACCGGTATTGCCAGAGGCGTATATACCAATGAGGCCGGACTGGGGAGTTCGCCGATCGTTGTTGCGGCGGCAAAGACAAAATCCTGTGTACGTCAGGGACTGATTTCCATGACCAGCGTATTTTTTACCACCATCATCATCTGCACCATGACAGGGATCGTGGTAATCTCCTCCGGACTTCTGGAAACACCGGTGGGAGGCGTGCTCCTGGATGCGGGAAAGCTGTCCAATGCAGCATTTAACCAGGGACTTCCGGGCAATATCGGCATGTATATGGTGACCATTGGCCTGATCTTTTTTTCCTTTACAACCATCATTGGATGGAATTATTACGGAGAGCGCTGCCTGGTATATCTGACCGGCGGTGTGCAGTGGAACAGACAGTATAAGCTTCTTTATATCGGCTGCATAGCAGCGGCTCCTTTTCTTTCCCTGGAGCCTATCTGGATCCTGGCAGATATCACAAATGCCCTGATGGCCTTTCCGAACCTGATCGGAATTCTGGGATTGAGTCCGGTGGTCGTATATGAGACGAAGAAATTTTTTAAAGAGCTGAAAGAGGCGAGGTGAAAAGTGGAGGCAGGCAGTGACCTGCTTCCACTTTTTACTTGCTTTATGAACAAAAATCGTGTATATTTCTTTTTATATATTTTGATACAAAAGGAGTGAATTTATTTGGATTCGGGCGACGCCATACAATTGATCGTACTTTTGATCCTGCTGCTGCTTTCTGCGTTTTTTTCATCGGCGGAGACGGCAATGACAACTGTCAACAAAATTTATATCATGTCTCTGGTAAATGAGGGAAATAAACGGGCAAAAACATTACAGAAGATCATTGACAATCCGGGGAAACTGCTCAGCACGATCCTGATCGGAAACAATATTGTAAATCTTTCGGCTTCCTCCCTTGCCACGAGCTGGACAACACGGGTTCTGGGAAATGCCTTCGTAGGGATTGCCACGGGTATTCTGACTTTACTGGTTCTGCTTTTTGGAGAGATCACACCTAAGACCATGGCTACCTTATATGCAGAAAGGCTGTCCATGGCATATGCGCCGGTGATCTATTTTCTTATGAAAGTGCTTACGCCGGTGATCTTTATCGTCAACAGACTGTCCAACGGTATTCTGTACATTCTGAGAATCGATCCAAAAGGAAAACAGAGCACCATGACAGAGCAGGAACTGAGAACTATTGTAGATGTCAGTCATGAGGATGGGGTAATCGAGTCAGAAGAGAAGAAAATGATCTATAACGTGTTTGATTTTGGGGATTCACGGGCAAAGGACGTGATGGTACCAAGGATCGATATGTCTTTTATTGATGTAAACGCCACCTATGAGGAGCTGATGGAAAGCTTTAAGGAGGATGGATATACACGTTATCCGGTGTACGAGGACAGTACGGACAATATCATCGGGACAATTAATATGAAAGATCTTCTTCTCTGGGATCCAAAGGAGCATTTTTCCATTCGGAATATCCTGCGGAAGCCTTATTTTACTTATGAACATAAAAGTACGGCCGCACTTCTGATGGAAATGAAGCAGTATTCCGTTAATTTTGTGATCGTTCTGGATGAATATGGGGCGACGGCAGGTATGATCACTATGGAGGATCTTCTGGAGGAAATCGTAGGAGAAATCCGTGATGAATATGATGCAGACGAAGTAGAGGATATGCAGGAGATTGTTCCGGACAGAGAATATACGGCCCAGGGCTCGGCCAAGCTGGATGATCTGAATGAAGCGCTGGGGCTGAAACTGGTTTCAGAGGATTACGATTCCATCGGAGGCTATATTATTGAAAAGCTGGATTCCTTCCCCGGACAGGGGGAATCCTATGTAACGGAAGACGGGGTGAAGCTGGTGGTGGACGCTACAGAAAAGAAGCGTATTGAGGCAGTTCACATCTATATTCCGGAAGGATACTACGAATCCGGAGACAGCAGGGGCGAATAGGAGCGAGAGAACAGAATGGAAAAAAATCAGATTTTTATAAAATGTGGTACAGATTATAAAGAAATGACAAAAGAGCTTCTGGCAGACAGTGCTCTGGCAGATCTGATCGGAGACAGAAATCTCCGCATAGGTATCAAACCGAATATGGTTTCTGCATCAGATCCTTCCAATGGTGCGACGACCCACAGAGAGGTTCTTGCAGGAATAGCTGAGTATCTGAAGGAAAGAGGATTCCATAAACTGACCATGATCGAAGGCTCCTGGGTCGGAGACCGAACCATGGATGTGTTTTATGCCTGTGGTTATGACAGAATCTGCGAGCAGTATGGAATGGAATTTCACGATACACAGAAGGACAGGGGCTTTGCAAAGGACTGCAAAGGAATGGAACTTTCTATCTGCAGCGGTGTGAAAGATATAGATTTCCTGATCAATGTGCCGGTTCTGAAAGGACACTGCCAGACAAAGATCACCTGTGCCCTGAAAAATATGAAAGGTCTGATCCCGAATTCTGAAAAAAGACGCTTTCACTCTCTGGGACTTCATAAGCCTATTGCCCATCTGAATACGGGAATCTGTCAGGATTTTATCGTAGTGGATAATATCTGCGGGGATCTGGACTTTGAAGACGGAGGCAATCCGGTAGTTATGAACCGGGTGCTTACCGGAAGAGATCCGGTGCTGATAGATGCCTATGTATGTCATATAATGCATTATCAGGTTTCTGATGTTCCCTATGTGGAGCTTGCAGGGAAACTCGGTGTGGGATGCTCAGACCTGAAAAAGGCAGATATCCGTATCTGCGGTACGGACAGCGGAGAGCAGCTTCCGAAATCCAGAAAAGTGGTAGAGGTTTCCGATGCGGTGGAAGAGGTAGAGTCCTGCAGCGCCTGCTACGGATATCTGATTCCGGCTCTTGACAGGCTGAAACAGGAAGGCCTTCTGGACAGGCTTCATGAAAAGATCCATATTGGACAGGGATTTCGGGGAGAAACAGGAGAATTGGGAATCGGTCACTGTACCAGAAGATTCCGCTGTCATCTGGAAGGATGTCCTCCTGTGGAAAATGAGGTTTACCGGTTTCTGAAAGATTATATTGAGAATCATCAGAGATAAATGAAAAAGGACATGGTACCCTATCCTTTCGGGAAGGTACGATGTCCTTTTCGGTTTATTCAGAAGTCTCTTGCAGCTTCGGTAAGGATTTCCAGGATCTGATCCTCCGTAAACCTGCTGCTGTCTATACAGAGGTCATACTGGCTCAGATCAGTCCATTTGGCATCTGTAAAAAATTCGTAGTAAGCACGGCGTTCCTTGTCCATGCGTTTGACCATCTTGCGGGCGCTTTTTTCTTCGCGGCCGGTACGGGCCTGTACATTGCGCACACGAAGATCAAAAGGTGCATGGATGTAAATGCTGATGCAGCGTCCCTTCAGAATCTGATTGGCACAACGTCCTACAATGACACAACTTCCTTTTTCAGCCAGAGAGAGAATGATTTCTTTTTGTGTATCGTACAGAATATCATTCATGGGAGCCGTATAAAAATCAGGAGTGATCTGGACATCATGGTCACCTGAAAAACGCCATTGACGTGGCTTCTTTTCGTCCACCCTGGCCAGATCGGCAAAAGGAATCTGTTTTTCCTTACCTGCCAGCTCGATCAGTTCCTTGTCATAGAAGGCATAACCCAGCTTCTGTGCCAGTGCCTTGCCTATGACACGGCCGCCACTGCCGTACATACGATTGATTGTTATGATGCGTTTACTCATATGAAGTCCTCCCTCCTGAAATCTCTTTTCTCTGTTTTTATCATATCATAATTATTAGATAATATCCATAAAAAATATGAGAAATATGAAAAATTAAAGTGCATAATACACATATTAAAAATGGGCGTATAGAAATAATATCCAACGGGACGCTCGATTTTTGTCAGAATTCTTGGATGAGATTTTCTTGACGAAAAAGAAGAAAGTTGATTATAATTACTTTAGTAAGATGTAATGATTTGTTAAAAAAATTGTGCAAAACGCAGAAAAATACATATTCTTATTATGATTTTATACTTTGAAACTGTTGAATTCGCACAAATAAGAAAAATATGGCTTGACATATCCACGCTTATTAAATATAATTTTCTTATGCATTACGAAAATGTTACAAAAGATGTAAAATATGACATAAAGAAAATGCAAGGAATATAGGACTATGACAAACAGGAAATTATCTAAGAATCATGAATTACAGGTGGAGAGCAGGAAAGCAGGAAATTCTTCCGTGCGCGGAGTTGTTTCTGTAAGTGTATGTACACTTGCGGCAATAGCGGTTCTGGCAGGAGGAAGATTTACAGGTGATGAGAAGCAGAATGTTTATGCCGCTGCAGAAACAGAAGGTAGCTATAGCCATTATGAGGGAGCAGATTACGATCTTCCTACGGGGATTGCGGGAATTGCTTCCGGGATCAGTGCCACACCGGCGGAGGGAGCGGAAATCTACAGGATTGGAACCTCCTGTGAGCATGTGGTGGTTGGCCAGCGGGTTCAGCGGGTAAAGAAAACTGCAGAAGAGATCGACCTGAGCGCATCCATGGCTGCTGCGGTAAATGATCTTGATTCCACAATGGTTTCCATGTCATCTTCTGCCAGGATCATGTCAGACGAGGATTATGAAAATCTTCTGCAGATTGTTGAAGCCGAAGCGGGAACAGAGGATATCAAAGGACGTGTTCTTGTTGCCAATGTGATCATGAACCGTGTGAAGCATCCGGAGTTTCCGGACAATGTAAGTGACGTGATCTGGGAATATGACAATGGTGTTCCGCAGTTCTCTCCTGTGGCAGATGGACGCATCGGTCAGGTGGTTCCTTCGGAGGAGACCAGAGAAGCAGTCAAACAGGCGCTGGAAGGTGTGGATTATTCACAGGGAGCACTTTTCTTTATACAGAAGTCTGCAGCAGAAAAACATAATATAGCCTGGTTTGAAAAAGATCTTACCAAGCTTTTCAAACATGGAGTACATGAATTTTATACATATCCGGATGAAGTGTCAAAAGATACAAAAGAGAAGATCGGACCTGACGGAAAATCTGAGCTGGTTCAGATGGTAAAAGCCGACTGAATGACAACAACTGAATAAGTGGTGATACGACAGGGCTGTACAGATCCGGAAAAATCAGGAAGGATTTCTGTACAGCCTTTTTTTGTTTCGTCGATTTTACTATAGTATTTTGCTAAAGTTCATGTTACAATGTTGCAAAACTAAGACGATAACAGAAGAAAGGCAGGAACGATGATGCAGGTATTATACAAAAGCACCAGAGGTAAAGAAGAAACAGTGACAGCCTCCATGGCTATCTTAAAAGGACTTTCAGAGGATGGAGGTTTATTTGTTCCTACTTCCATTCCCAGGCTTGATATACCGGTGGAGCGTCTTTCAGATATGACTTATCAGGAAACCGCTTATGAGGTTATGAGCCGTTTCCTTACGGATTTTACAGAAGAAGAGCTGAAAAGCTGTATTGCAAAGGCATATGATTCCAAATTTGATACGGAGAAGATCGCGCCTCTTCACAAAGCAGACAATGCATATTTTCTGGAACTGTTCCATGGAGCTACGATTGCCTTCAAGGATATGGCTCTTTCCATTCTCCCACATCTGATGACAACTGCTGCCAGAAAAAATCAGGTGAAAAATGAGATTGTGATTCTGACCGCAACCTCCGGAGATACAGGTAAAGCAGCTATGGCAGGATTTGCAGATGTTCCGGGAACAAAGATCATTGTATTTTATCCGAAGCATGGCGTCAGCCCCATTCAGGAAAAACAGATGGTTACACAGAAGGGAAATAATACTTATGTGGTGGGAATTACCGGAAATTTTGATGATGCCCAGACTGCAGTGAAAAAAATGTTTAACGATCAGGAACTGGCAAAAGAGCTTGACCGTGCCGGATATCAGTTTTCTTCTGCAAACTCCATTAATATCGGCCGGCTTGTTCCTCAGATTGTATATTATGTATATGCCTATGGCAAGCTGGTGAAGGACGGAGAGATTCAGACGGGAGACAAGATCAATGTTGTGGTTCCTACCGGAAACTTCGGTAATATTCTTGCCGCCTATTATGCAAAAGAAATGGGACTTCCTGTCCATAAGCTGATCTGTGCTTCCAATGAAAATAAAGTCCTTTTTGACTTCTTCCGCACAGGAACCTATGACAGAAAGAGAGACTTTATCCTGACTGCCTCGCCATCCATGGATATCCTGATCTCCAGCAATCTGGAACGTCTTATCTACCGCCTTGCCGGAGAAAACGCAGAGCAGTGCAGAGATCTTATGAAAGCCCTGAGTGAAGGCGGAGAATATACGATCACCGAAGAAATGAAAAAAGGTCTTGCTGATTTCTACGGAAATTACTGCAGTGAAGGAGAGACAAGAGAGGCGATCAGCGCTACCTGGTATGGAAGCGGCTATGTGATCGACCCGCATACGGCAGTGGCGGCAGGCGTATATCAGAAATATCTGAGAGATACAGAAGACAGAACCCCTGCAGTGATTGCTTCTACCGCAAGTCCGTACAAATTTACCAGAAGCGTAATGGATGCTATTTCCGACCGTTATCAGGGTCTGGATGATTTTGCACTCTGCGACGCACTGTCTGCATTAAGCGGTGTAAAGGTTCCGGGAGCCGTGGAAGAGATCCGCACAGCTCCGGTTCTCCATGATATGGTCGTAGACGCACCGGATATGCCGGAAACGGTAAAGAAAATACTGAAGATCCGGTAACAGAGTGCATACAAATAAATTTGTTTCGCCGGAAATAATATATTGAAAAAAAACATATAATAGAGTACAATAGTAATAACAGAAAAGAGAAAGAATCCTGGAATGTGCGAGGCCCCTTTTTATTTTGAACCTACATTGACATGAAGGGAATCCAACATCGCAGTTCGTGATGTCAGACCTCTCGTTGTGGTAGGCAGATCGACTGTTGAGGACACCCACCTGGCTTCGGCTAGGCGTCAAAAGGAAGGGAACGGCATTCCGGGACTTTCATAAAAAGAATGAGCCTTACACGGGCTCTTTTTTCTTACCTGAAAATACGGGATTATGACACAGGAGGGAGAAAAATGGTATCAGAACGAATTTTTGGGACATTACCTACAGGGGAAGAGGCAAAGATCTTTCATCTGGAAAACAGATCCGGTGCTTATGCAGAAGTGCTTCAGTATGGGGCGATCGTGGTGAAGATATGCGTGCCGGATCGGGAGGGAAGGCTGACGGACGTGGTCCTTGGATATGATGATATTCTGCAATACACAAAAAACGGCTGCTTTTTCGGAGCCTGCATCGGACGCAGCGGAAACCGTATCGCAGATGCCTGTTTTGAATTAGAAGGCAGAAAGGTTACTCTTGCGAAAAATGAAGGGGAAAACAATCTTCACAGCGGGCCGGAAGGCTTTGAAAAAAAACTGTGGGAAGTGAAAAATATTGATGCGGATGACAATAGTGTGACATTCGGAAGAATCAGCCCCGATGGAGAAAATGGTTTTCCGGGAGAATTTGATGTAAGTGTTACATATGAATTTACGGAAGACAATGCGCTGCGTATTGTATATACCGGTGTCAGTGACAAGACTACAGTTGCCAACATGACCAATCATTCTTATTTCAATCTTTCCGGAGAGGGAAGCGGAGATGTTCTGGATCAGTATCTGACGATTCATGCAGGAGAGTATACACCGGTAGGCGCTGGTTCCATACCAATTGGAGAGAATGTATCTGTGGAGGGTACTCCTATGGATTTCAGAGCAGAAAAGACAATCGGTCGGGAGATAGAAGCGGACTTCGAACAGCTGAAGCTTACCGGAGGCTATGACCATAATTATGTGACTGACGGCTACAACCGGGCGGAAATTCGTGAAATCGCCTGTGCCCGTTCCGAAAAGACCGGTATTTGCCTGGAAACCTTGACAGACTGTCCCTGCGTTCAGTTTTATGCAGGTAATTTTGTAGAAAATGAAAAGGGCAAAAACGGTCATATTTATAACAAACGGGATGGTTTCTGTCTGGAAACCCAGGTGGAGCCAAATGCGGTCAATGTGGAGCGTTTCCACTCTCCGATCCTCGAAAAGGGAGAACGCTATTATTCAGAAACCGTATACCGCTTTTCTGTAAAGAAATGATCATAAGATCTGATTTTCTTCATATAATGGATATATGAGGAAAATCAGATTTTTTTATGGGTATCAGACGGTTCTTCTGGCAGTACTTCTGGGAACGTCTGCATTAAACCGGGAGGTAAAGGCTCAGCTGGAGAAAAAAGAAGAGTATCTGAAACTGGAGGAGCAAAAAGAGAGTACGGATCAGAACATTCGGGTTCTTCTTATGACCACGGATTATCAGTCCTGCTATCACCCTTCTGTTACACTGATCCGTGACGGAGAAACAATGACCTTCACAGCAGAGGAGCCGGAAGCTTCCGGAAAAGAAATTTATATTCCGGCTCATGAAAACGGAATTCAGATCACTTCTCTGGAAAGACAGTGCGGGCATCCGGTGTATCAGGGAACGATTGAAATAAAAAAGGTGCCGGAAGGACTGACGGTGATCAATGAAGTGCCACTGGAAACCTATCTGGAAGCAGTGGTTCCAAGTGAGATGCCTTCTTCTTACGAAAAAGAGGCTCTGAAAGCACAGGCGGTCTGTGCCCGGACCTATGCCTGGAAAAAAATGAAAGAGGGACAGCGGGAGAAAATGGGGGCAGATGTAGATGACAGTGTAAACGATCAGGTTTATCAGAATATTTCGCCCCAGCCGTCTGTGACAGCAGCAGTACGGGAAACTGCCGGACAGATCCTATGCCAGAACGGAGAGCCTGTACAGGCTTATTATTTTTCTACGTCGGCCGGAGCTACCAGTACAGATGAAATATGGGGGGCGGAAACGCCGGCTCCGTATCTGAAAAGTGTCATATGCCAGTTTGATTCCAGAGAACCCTGGAGCAGATGGGAAACGGAAATTCCATGGACAAACATAGAAAGAAGGGCAGCGGATCAGATTGGGCAAGAGGGCTCACTTCTGGATATTTCCGTAACGGAAAAAAATGAAAGCGGTGCGGTAACGGCTCTGCAGGTAATCACTGAGGCGGGTTCTTTTACTTTGAAAGAGGAGTATCAGATCCGTCAGTTTCTGTCACCGGACGGATGTGTGATAACAGAAAAAAACGGAAATCAGACATCGGGAGGAAAACTTCTTCCCAGCGCATACTTCACTATGAAGCTAAAGAAGGGAGAAACGGTGCAGCTGTCGGGAGGAGGCTATGGACATGGTGTGGGGATGAGTCAGAACGGGGCGAATGAGATGGCAAAGCAGGGATATACCTGCCAGGATATTCTGGATTATTTCTTTCGTCAGGTGGAGATCCGGAGCATTTCCTGAGTTGCCGTGAAGGTAGTTGTCACAAAAGGGTTTTCATGGTATGATAGCTGCATGAGCGTAATATCTGACTTCAGGGATCGGACATAAAAACGCCAAAGGCTGTATGACAGGAGAAATCATTATGGAAAAGAAAAGAAAGAAGGGAGCGCTTCCTCTTGCCCTGGGCTTTATGGAACGTATGAGCATGGACCATGTCAGTGCATATGCAGCTCAGGCAGCATACTTTCTGATCATGTCTTTTATCCCGTTTGTCTTGTTTCTCACCGCTATTGTTCAATATACGCCTCTGACCTACCGGGAAGTACGTCAGGCGATCATTGGAGTGGTTCCGGAGAATCTGCAGGGCTTTGTATTGAATATTGTGGCAGAGGTATTTTCCAAAAGCGCAGCAGTGCTTCCAATCTCCGCACTCATGGCCTTATGGTCATCAGGAAAAGGAATGCAGGCGCTGATCAATGGTCTGAACACGATCTATCATGTAAAAGAAACACGAAACTGGCTGGTTAACAGAATCTATTCCATGTTTTATATGTTTCTGTTTGTGATCGCGCTGATCGCCAGTCTTCTGCTTCTGGTCATGGGAAGCAGGATACATATTCTGATTTCGGATTATATTCCTTTTCTTGGGAATATGATCGGCAGGATACTGAATGCCAAGACATTCCTGGTGTTTGTCATGCAGTTTCTGGTTTTTCTGGTTCTGTTTCGGTATCTTCCAAACCGCAGAGCATCCTTAAAAAGTCAGGTGCCGGGAGCTTTTTTTACAGCTGTAGCATGGTCGGTTTTTTCTTACCTGTTTTCTCTGTACTTTACTTTCTTTCCGGATTTCAGCATTATGTATGGAAGTCTTTCCACTCTGATCCTGGTAATGGTATGGCTGTACTTCTGTATGAATTTCCTTCTTTATGGAGCGGAGGTAAACGCTTATTTTGAAAAGGAATTCCGCCAGGCGAAAATGTCACTGGGACAGCTGATCGCACGGAAACGGATTGAACGCAGGGAACAGAGAAAAAAGGCAAAAGAAGAGAAAAAAGAAAAAATAGCTGAAAAATCTTGACAGAAAAAATATCCTGTGGCATAGTAAATAAAGACAAAAAGCGTTGAAGGCGTTATAGGGGATTGTTTCCTTACAGAGAGAAGAAGTCACCGGCTGTAAGCTTCTTCAAGTTCAGACAGTTCCTCAGTTTCCCGCCGGAGCTGCATTTCTGAACACAGATGCAAGTAGGGAATGACGTAGCTGTGCGTTAAGCAGAAATCAAGTGTCTGTATTTTATGTGCAGAAACCAGGGTGGTACCGCGGATATTCCGTCCCTCTTTTGAGGGGCGGTTTTTTTTATTGATAAAGTCCTGGACAGCGTGAAGCATGATTTTATCAATGTCAGGTGCAAATATGAAATGAAATAAAGCAAAAGGAGAACAAACTATGGATATGAAGGAAAGACTTCAGGAACTGGCTGAAGCTGCCAGAAAACGCATCGAAGAATCTGATATGCCGGAGAAGCTCAATGAGGTAAAGGTGGCTTATCTTGGTAAAAAGGGTGAGCTTACCGCAATTTTAAAAAGTATGAAGGATGTGGCTCCCGAAGACCGTCCGAAGGTAGGACAGCTTGTAAACGAAACAAGAGCAAAGATCGAGGAGCTTCTGGAGGAGTCCAGAAAGAAACTGGAGGAGGCTGCCCGTGAAGAGCAGATGAAAGCAGAAGTGATTGATGTGACACTTCCCGCTAAAAAAGCAAAGATCGGTCATCGTCATCCAAATACCATTGCCCTGGAGGAAGTGGAGCGTATTTTTATCGGAATGGGATATGAGGTAGTAGAAGGTCCTGAGGTAGAATATGCAGATTATAACTTTACCAAACTGAATATTCCGGAAAATCATCCGGCAAGAGATGAGCAGGATACCTTCTTTATCAATAATTCCATCCTGCTTCGTTCCCAGACTTCCCCGGTACAGGCCCGTACCATGGAAGAAGGAAAGCTTCCGATCCGTATGATCGCACCGGGAAGAGTGTTCCGTTCTGACGAAGTGGATGCGACCCATTCTCCGTCCTTCCATCAGATTGAGGGACTGGTTATTGACAAGAACATTACATTTGCAGACCTGAAAGGAACGCTTCAGGAATTTGCCAGAGAGCTGTTCGGACCGGAAACAAAAACAAAATTCCGTCCCCATCATTTCCCGTTTACAGAGCCAAGCGCAGAGGTTGACGTATCCTGCTTCAAGTGCGGCGGAAAAGGCTGTCGTTTCTGCAAAGGATCCGGCTGGATTGAGATTCTGGGATGTGGAACCGTTCATCCAAATGTTCTTCGTATGTGCGGCATTGATCCGGAGGAATATACAGGTTTCGCATTTGGCGTAGGACTCGAGAGAATTGCTCTTCTGAAGTATGAGATCGATGATATGAGACTCCTTTACGAAAATGACATTCGCTTCCTGAAACAATTCTAACTGACACAGAGAGGAAGCACGAACTTATATATAAACAAAAAGAAAGGTGGATATAAACATGAATACATCAATGTCCTGGATCAAAAGATATGTACCGGATCTGGATGTGACAGCTCAGGAATATACAGATGCCATGACTTTGTCAGGAACAAAGGTTGAGGGTTACGAGGAGCTGGACGCAGATCTGGAAAACATCGTAATCGGACAGATTGAAAAAATAGAGAGACACCCGGATGCAGACAAACTGATCATCTGCCAGGTAAATGTAGGAAAGGAAACCGTTCAGATTGTAACAGGAGCTCCAAACGTAAAAGAGGGAGATAAGGTGCCGGTAGTTCTGGATGGAGGACGCGTGGCAGGCGGTCATGACGGAAAGAAGACCCCGGGCGGTGTAAAGATCAAAAAAGGAAAACTCCGTGGAGTAGAATCCTTTGGTATGATGTGCTCCATTGAGGAACTGGGAAGTACAAGAGAAATGTACCCGGAGGCTCCGGAATACGGAATTTATATTTTTCCGGAGGATGCGGTAGTAGGAGAAAGTGCAGTGAAAGCACTGGGACTTGATGATGTGGTGTTTGAATATGAGATCACATCTAACCGTGTGGACTGCTATGGAGTTCTGGGAATTGCCAGAGAAGCAGCAGCGACCTTCCAGAAGAAATTCTGTCCTCCTGTTGTAAAAGCAACAGGTAATGAAGAAAATGCTTCCGACTACATTAAAGTTACAGTGGAAGATCCGGAGCTTTGCCCCCGCTATACAGCAAGAGTGGTAAAAAATGTAAAGATCGGTCCTTCTCCGAAATGGATGCAGAGATGCCTGGCAGCAAATGGTATCCGTCCCATCAATAATCTGGTTGATATCACCAATTATGTTATGGAAGAGTATGGACAGCCGATGCATGCCTATGATCTGGATCTGATTGAGGGAAATGAGATCATTGTACGTCGTGCATCAGAAGGCGAAAAATTTCTCACTCTTGACGGTCAGGAACGTACCATGGATGAAAATGTTCTGATGATCTGTGACGGTAAGAAAGCAGTTGGAATCGCAGGCATCATGGGCGGAGAAAACTCCATGATTACAGATCAGGTAAAAACAGTTCTCTTTGAGGCGGCATGCTTTGACGGAACGAATATCCGCCTTTCCTCCAAACGTATCGGACTTCGTACAGATGCATCCGGAAAGTTTGAAAAAGGACTGGATCCCAACAATGCACAGGCAGCTATCGACCGTGCATGCCAGCTGATGGAAGAGCTTGGTGCAGGCGAAGTTGTCGGCGGTATCGTGGATGTATGCAATGAGAACAGAGAGCCGTCCCGCGTGCCTTTTGAGCCGGAAAGAATCAACGCGCTTCTTGGAACAGATTTAACAAAAGAAGAGATGCTGGAATATCTTGGAAGAGTAGAGCTGACCCTGGATCCGGAGACAAATGAGATCGTAGCGCCTGCTTTCCGTCAGGATATCCACTGCATGGCCGATGTGGCAGAGGAAGTGGCCAGATTTTTTGGATATGATAAGATCCCGACTACGCTTCCTACCGGAGAGGCAACAACCGGAAGACTGCCGTTTAAGCTCAGAATTGAACAGATTGCAAGAGACATTGCAGAATACTGCGGATTCTCTGAGGCAATGTCCTACTCCTTTGAAAGTCCGAAGGTCTTTGATAAGCTGAGAATTGCTGAGGACAGCGATCTGAGAAAGGTGATCACCATCAGCAATCCGCTGGGTGAGGATTACAGTATCATGCGTACCACAACACTGCATGGCATGCTGAGCTCTCTTTCCACAAACTATAACAGAAGAAATAAGGACGTACGTCTTTATGAGATTGGCAAGGTTTACCTTCCTGAAGAGCTTCCTCTGACGGAACTTCCGGACGAGAGGGTACACTTTACTCTTGGTATGTACGGCGCAGGAGACTTCTTTGACATGAAAGGTGTCTGTGAGGAATTCTTTGAAAAAGCCGGCATGAAGAAAAAAGTACACTATACACCGGACAGCAACAAGACTTACCTGCATCCGGGCAGACAGGCAAATATCATCTATGAAGGTAAGGTGGTAGGATATCTGGGAGAGGTACATCCGATCGTTGCTGATAATTATGGTATTGGTGAAAAAACATATATTGCAGTGATCGATGTTCTGGATATCCTTGAGTTTGCGGGATTTGCCCATAAATTTAACGGCATTGCCAAGTATCCGGCAGTAACCCGTGACCTGAGTATGGTAGTTCCGAAGAGTGTTCTGGCAGGACAGATCGAAAATGTTCTGGAACAGAGAGGCGGAAAGATCCTGGAATCCTATGAGCTCTTTGATATTTATGAAGGAGCACAGATTAAGGAAGGCTATAAATCCATGGCATATTCTGTAGTGTTCCGCGATCATGAGAAGACTCTGGAAGAAGCAGAGATCACAGCTGCCATGAAGAAGATCCTCAATGGTCTTACCGATCTTGGAATCGAGCTGAGAAGCTGATGAAACTTTATATTTTAAGGCATGGAAAGACACAGTGGAATGCGCTCCGTAAAGTCCAGGGAGCAGCGGATATTCCTCTGGCAGAGGAGGGAATATCTCTTGCGCGTAAAGTCGGAGAAACTTTGAAAGAGACCCCATTTGATCTGTGCTTCAGCAGTCCGCTGAAAAGAGCCACGCAGACAGCGGAACTTGTTTTGGGAAAAAAGGCAGACAAGGTCCCGATAATTCTGGATAAAAGGATTCAGGAGATTGATTTCGGGATATTAGAAGGAACGCAGTTCAAAGATGAAAAAGGAAATATGATCAACAGGGAAATGGAAATATTTTTTACAGATCCCAATCGTTTTTCCCGTCCGGAAAATGGAGAGAATATTTCAGATATTCTGAAAAGGACAAAAGAATTCTGGAAGGAGATCACAACAGATCCGGATCTCCGGGATAAAACAATTCTGATTTCTTCCCATGGCTGTGCTGTGAGGGCGCTGCTCCAGAATGTTTATCATGATCCGGAGAATTTCTGGCATGGCTGTGTCCCTCCTAACTGCAGCATCAATCTTGTGGAAGTGAAAGACGGACATACGGTTCTTATAGAAGAAGATAAAATATATGCGTAAAGGCCCGGGCTGTTGCGAAATTATTCGCATCAGCCCGTTTTTTGAGAAAAAGAATATCCGGAATCTGCTGCAGTTAGCTGAATATTACAGCTTGAACTGGTGTATGTGATATGATATTATGAAAAAAAGAAGAAATTGTGCACTTATTTGCCTGCTAAATAAGACAGAGCTTAATACAATAACAAATGAGGAGGCATCATATGAGGAAAAAAATTATAAACGTACTTTTGTTTCTTGCGGTTCTGGCTTCAGCCATTGCCATGACTGTATATGTTGGGAAAGGCGCTCCAACAGTCATGCTTTATAACTTTGTGTTTCTCGGTGTAATGACTGCAATTTATGTGGCAGGTCTTCTGGGAGGCATGTTCCGAATGAATAATATTGCACAGGCATTTCAGGATGCATCTGCGGAAATCCGGAACCTGTTTCAGAAACCGGGAAAAATCGGTGCAGACAGAATACGCATGCTGAACGGTATCTTCCATCACAAATATCTTGACAGGGTTATGAATTCCTTTACAGACTGTATTGTTCAAAGTGAAGAGGGAATTGGAGATGTGGAAGACTATCTGAATGAAGAAGAACTGGATAACCATATCCATAAACGTCTTCTGGAAATGGTTCCGGATATTTTTACCAGTCTTGGTATTCTGGGAACATTTGTGGGGCTTGTATGGGGACTCAAAAACTTTGAGCCTTCAAATTATGAAGCCATGACAAGCTCGGTTTCAGCCCTTGTAGATGGCATTAAGGTAGCTTTTCTTACTTCTATTTACGGAATTGCATTGTCCATTGTATATACCTATGGAATGAAGAGCGAATATTCTTCCATGGCGGAAGCCCTGCAGGCATTCCTGGCTCGCTTCCACAGCCATGTCATGCCTTCAGCCGAAAATGAATCCAGGAATCTGCTTCTTTCCAGCCAGAAGATCCAGACGGCAGCCATGAATCAGATGGCGGAACAGTTTTCGGTGCAGATGGCTGACAGCTTTGAAAAGGTGATCACACCTACTTTTAAGAAAATGAATGATTCTCTGGATACCCTGGTTGCGTCTGTGACTCAGTGTCAGGAGGATGCTGTCCGTCAGATTCTGGATGCTTTTCTTAAAGAAATGAATGATTCCTTTGGAATGCAGTTTTCAGATTTTGGAAAAACACTTACGCAGCTGAAGGATGCGCAGACAGATAATGTAAATTATACAACAAACCTGTATCAGACCATGAGCAGGCAGCTCAGTGAATCTTATACCAGACATGAGCAGGCCATGAAAAAGATCATGGAGGATACAGGCTCTTCACAGCAGGAATACATAGACCTTGCAAGGCGCATTGCACAGGATAACCAGAAGATCCAGAAACAGCAGCAGGCAGACTACCAGCATCTTGCAGAATATCTGAAGGAAGCAGAAACCTCTTCGGCAAAATTCTGGGTTGCCTGCAACCAGACTATGCAGAAATATGTGGAAGCGGCGGCTCAGGGTATGGAAAAGGTTTCCTCTGCCGGAAAAGCCGGCGCGGATGTTCTGGCATCGAATCAGCGCGTTGTGGAGGCATTTGATGCAAGACTGCAGGAATTTGCAGAATATCAGAAAAAATCCTATCGTACCATGGAGCAGGTACGCAGGCTTCTTTCTGATGTATCTGTTGCTAAGAATAACGGCGAGATCCGTTTGAGTGCAGGAAGAGCGGCACAGAATGATGCTATGGATCAGATCAGAGAACTCCTGGAAACCCAGGCAGAACAGCAGCAGGAGCTGATGGAAGAGATGACAAGAAATATCCGGGAAATCTCAAAAACAGCACAGAAAGGAAAATTTGGTATTTTCAGATAAAAGGAGAGACAGATGCGGAGACGAAAAAAATCAGAAGATGGAGGCTTTAATGTATGGAGATCATATTCTGATATGATGGCGGGTGTGCTGCTCCTGTTTGTGCTTCTTATGTGTGTGACGCTGTTTCAGGCACAGAAAAGCTATGATGAGAGTATCAAAGAGCGCGATGAAAAAATAGCTCTTCAGGAGGAGTATACACTGGAGATTCTTGCCCAGCAGAATGAACTGGACGAAAAGGAAGGACAGATAAAAAATCAGGATGAACAGCTGAAGACCCAGGATGAAAAACTGAAGGATCAGGAGGCGCTCCTTGCCCAGCTTGCCGCCAAGCTGAAAGATCAGGAAGCCACACTGAATTCCCAGCAGACATCCCTGGATGAAAAAACAAAGCTTCTGAAAGATCAGCAGGCGCAGATTGACCAGATCATAGGTGTAAAAGCGGATGTGATCGAGGCTTTGCGGCAGGAATTTTCCAAAAACAATCTCAGTGTGGACATTGATACCCAGACAGGCGCTCTGACTCTGGAGGCCAGTGTACTGTTTAATTATGATGAGGCAGAACTGACAGATGATGGAAAACAGGCGCTGCTGCAGGTTCTTCCCATTTACTGCAAGGTGCTGCTCCAGCCGGATTATATGAAGTATCTGGCGGAGATCATCATTGACGGCTATACGGATACGGATGGCGATTACAGCTATAACCTGTATCTTTCCCAGCAGAGGTCGCTTGCAGTGGCCCAGTACCTTCTGGATATCCAGGGAGAGTTTCTGAGCGGGGAAGAAAGCCAGAGCCTTCAGGACTATCTGACAGTCAACGGACATGGAATGTCCAATCCTGTTCTGGATGCAGACGGGAATGTGGACAAGGATGCTTCCAGACGTGTGGAGGTCAAGTTCCGCTTGAAGGATGAAGAAATGATCAATGAGCTGAACAGGATCATGACGGAGGCTGACGGCGCGGCAAAGCAGACAGATGCTTCCTCATAAAATGCTCTCTGAAAGCACAAAATATATACGGTTTCATATTCTATAAATAATGAGTAATCTAATGATCAAAAGAAAGGCAGTATAAATGAATATTTTTTTAGGTTTGATGATCCCTTTTATCGGAACGACCCTTGGCTCAGCCTGTGTGTTTTTTATGAAGAAGGAACTGAAGCCTCTGATCCAGAAGATATTTCTGGGGTTTGCCTCAGGTGTGATGGTTGCGGCCTCCGTCTGGTCGCTTCTTATTCCCGCTATGGATATGAGCGAATCTATGGGAAAGTTTTCCTTTGTTCCCGCAGCGGCAGGGTTTCTTCTGGGAATCGGCTTTCTGCTCCTCATGGATCGAACAGTTCCTCATCTTCATTTGGGAAGTGAGGAATCAGAGGGCCCGAAGGTGACTTTAAAAAAAACGACCATGCTTGTCCTGGCGGTAGCGCTTCATAACATTCCGGAGGGGCTTTCTGCAGGAGCGGTTTTTGCAGGGGTTCTTTCAGGGAACGAAAATGTGACAATGGCAGGAGCGTTGGCACTTGCAGCTGGTATCGCTATCCAGAATTTTCCGGAAGGAGCCATTATTTCCATGCCGTTGAGAGGCGCCGGCTTTTCCAGAGGCAGATCCTTCCTTTATGGGGTGGCATCGGGGATTGTTGAGCCGCTGGCTGGCGGTCTGACACTTCTTCTGACTGCTTATATAGAACCTCTCCTGCCGTATTTCCTTGCTTTTGCAGCAGGAGCGATGATCTATGTGGTGGTGGAAGAACTGATTCCGGAGTCCAGTGAGGGGGAACACAGCAATGCGGGTACGCTTGCCTTTGCGGTGGGTTTTGTTCTGATGATGATTTTGGATGTGGCGCTTGGCTAGAGTGAGCTGCAGGGAAGTACATTTTTTTCTGTAAAAAAATCTTGCAATAGCAAAGATTCTATAGTATAATCAAATCTGTTGTAAAAAAGATGGTCCTCTGTTACAGAAATTATGTATTAAGAACATCCAGAAGAATAGGAGAGAAAAACATGAACGACATTATCAGAAACATTGAAGCTGCTCAGTTAAAAGCAGAAGTGCCGGAGTTCCGCACAGGTGATACTGTAAGAGTACACGCACTGATCAAAGAGGGAAACCGTGAGAGAATCCAGATCTTCGAGGGAACAGTCCTGAAGAGACAGGGTGGAAGCACAAGAGAGACTTTCACAGTAAGAAAGAGCTCTAACGGTGTAGGCGTTGAGAAAACATGGCCGCTGCACTCCCCACATGTAGTTAAGGTTGAGGTTGTACGTCATGGTAAGGTTCGCCGTGCGAAACTGAACTATCTGAGAGACCGCGTAGGTAAAGCTGCTAAGGTTAAAGAGCGCGTTAGATAATGACAATTTAAGAAGTAGTAAAAGCAGGGACAATAACGACAGCTATTGTCCCTCTTTTTGCAACAGATTCTTTATAAGCGGAGAAGATGTGTATGGATATCCGAAATTTAAAAAACTGGAAAGAACATCCAAAAATCCGGAAGCTGAAGGAAAAGCTGGAAGATGAGAAACTGAGAAAATCACTGAAATGGATATTTGAGATCGTGGTGACACTTGTGTTTGCCGCTCTTACCGCTGTCCTTATGTTTCAGACTGTAACTATGCAGGAAAGCTCTATGGAGCCTACCCTGGAGGTTGGAGATAAATTCTTTATGAATCAGGCTGTATATAAGGTTTCTTCTCCTCAGAGGGGAGATGTGATCGTATTCCGTACAAGTGCAAGCGATGATGCAGCGCTCCATATCCGGAGAGTGATCGGTCTGCCCGGGGAAACGATCCGTATCAGAGATGGTGTGATCTACATTGACGGAGAGGTATATGATGAGGCGGCAGACTATCCGGACATTGTAAATCCCGGGCTTGCACAGAATGGTGTCAGCCTGAAGTCAGGAGAGTATTTTGTGCTGGGAGACAACAGAAACAACAGTGAAGACAGTCGATATGGGGATATTGGAACTGTTAAAAAGCGTTATATTGTAGGAAAACTCTGGTTTACCTGTTCTCCCAGAGGTAAAATCGGAATTTTGAAAGGCTAGGTTATATATGAACGTACAATGGTATCCTGGTCATATGACCAGGGCAAAAAGACAGATGCAGGAGGATCTGAAGCTGATCGATCTGATCATTGAGCTTGTGGATGCAAGGGTTCCCATGTCAAGCAGGAATCCGGACATTGACAGGCTGGGACAGAATAAGTCAAGACTGATCCTGCTGAACAAAGCCGATCTGGCAGATGAAAGGCAGAATGAAGCCTGGAAGACATATTTTCAGAAGCAGGGATTTCATGTGGTGAAGGTGGATTCCAGAAATGGAGCCGGAATGAAAAGTATTCAGAATGTGATCCAGGAAGCCTGCAGGGAAAAGATTGAAAGAGACCGGAAAAGAGGAATCAAAAACCGTCCTATCCGAGCGATGGTTGCAGGGATTCCCAATGTCGGAAAATCCACATTTATCAATACCTTTGCGGGTAAGGCCTGTGCCAAAACGGGAAATCGCCCGGGCGTTACCAAGGGAAAACAGTGGATTCGCCTGAACAAAAACGTGGAACTTCTGGATACGCCGGGAATCCTCTGGCCGAAATTTGAGGATCAGGAGGTCGGGATCCGACTGGCGTGGGTGGGATCCATCAAAGATGATATTCTGAACATGGAGGAGCTTTCTCTGAATCTGATCCTGTATCTGCAGGAAAAGTATCCGGGTGTTCTGGAAAAGCGCTATGGAATTACGGAAGAAGGAGAGTCTCTTGAAATCCTTCAGGGGATTGCAAAGGCGAGAGGCTGTCTGAAAAAAGGGGAAGAACTGGATTATGCAAAGGCTTCGGGCTTGTTCTTTGATGATTTCAGAGGAGGAAAGCTGGGGCGGGTCACCCTGGAATGGGCTCCGGAGGAATAAAGATGAAAACAGTTGCAGAAGTCAGAGCAGAGTTTGAGAATGTGTCTTTGGAAATGCAGATGCAGCTTTGCGAAAAATACAAAGAAGATACAAGAAGCGGTGTCAGGAAACTGGTAGAAAAATGCCGAAAGGCACAGGATGCCCTTCAAAAAGAAAAGCTCCGGATGGAGCAGATGATGATATATGAACGCAAATATGAACACCTGGGATACCTTTGCGGGATTGACGAAGTAGGGAGAGGGCCTCTGGCGGGACCGGTGGTGGCATGCGCGGTGATTCTTCCGAAAGACCATAAGATCCTGTATCTGAATGATTCAAAAAAACTTACTGCAAAAAAGCGGGAGGAACTGTATGATGTCATCTGTAAGGAGGCAGTCAGCATAGGAATCGGTATGGCTTCTCCTGCCCGCATTGATGAGATCAATATCCTTCAGGCAACCTATGAGGCGATGCGTCAGGCAATAGGGAAGCTTTCTGTACGTCCGCAGCTTTTGCTGAATGATGCAGTGACGATTCCTGCTGTGGAGATCCCTCAGGTACCGATCATTAAAGGAGATGCCAAAAGTGCTTCGATCGCGGCGGCAAGTATTGTTGCCAAGGTTACAAGAGACAGGCTGATGGTAGAATATGACAAGGCAATGCCTGCATATGGATTTGCCTCGAATAAGGGATATGGTTCGGCAGAGCATATTGAAGCATTAAAAAAATATGGTCCGTCTCCGATCCACAGAGTGAGTTTTATCACACATTTTGTATAAACAGGATAACCCCCGGAGCAGCTCCGGCAGAACACATAAGAGGCCGACACAGACAGGAAAAGAGAGAGGGATATCAACAAACGTGAGCTGGGCAGCCGATATGAGGAACAGGCGGCTGATTTTTTGAAAAAACAGGGATTGCTTATCAGAGCCAGAAATTTCCGATGCAGATCAGGGGAGATCGATCTGATTGCCAGAGACGGAAAGTATCTGGTGTTTATTGAAGTAAAATACAGACATGGAAAAGGAAGCGGAGCAGCTTCTGCTGCGGTTGACCGTCGTAAGCAGAAAGCGGTCAGCCGGACGGCGGAATTTTATCTGGTCCGTTATGGTTATGGGCTGGATACACCCTGCAGGTTTGATGTGATCGCTATTGATGGAAATCATCTGGAGTGGATCCGCAACGCATTTGATTACTGTAGATAAAAAAGGAGGAACCCTATGGATATCGTATGGAAGAAGGAAGCAAAACAGCATATGAGAGTCTGTGAAAGAGAAGAGGTTACCTTTCTTACTTATCCGGAATTTGATAAACTTCCGGGATTTGTCCATGGCTTCAGCACCAGACTGGGCGGAGTCAGCAAGGGGATTTATGCTTCTATGAACCTGAGCTTTACAAGAGGGGATGATGAGGCGGATGTAAGGGAAAACTACAGGAGGATTTCTGCTGCCCTGGATTTTGAGCCGGATAGTATCGTAACTTCAGATCAGACACATACAGCCAATGTTCGGGTGATTACGGAGGAGGACAGAGGGAATGGGATCACAAAGCCACGCCCTTATACGGATGTAGATGGAATGGTGACAAACGTTCCGGGGATAGTTCTGGCTACCTTTTATGCAGATTGTGTGCCTCTGTATTTTGTGGATCCGGTACATCGTGCCGTTGGCCTTTCTCATTCCGGCTGGAGAGGCACTGCTGCCGGAATCGGTGAGGTGACTGTTCGGGAACTTCAGAAAAATTACGGATCTGATCCTGCGGATATTTTTGCGGCAGTAGGTCCGTCGATCTGTCAGGACTGTTATGAGGTCAGCGAGGATGTGATTCTGGAATTCAAAGATAAATTTCCTGCTGAGTTGTGGAGCCGACTGTTTTATCAGAAAGAAAACGGAAGGTATCAGCTGGATCTCTGGGAGGCCAACCGCCAGATTTTCCTTCGGGCGGGGATCCTGCCGGAGCATATATCCATGCCGGGAATCTGCACCTGCTGCAATCCGGATTTCCTGTTTTCGCACAGAGCGTCTCATGGAAAGAGAGGGAATCTGGGAGCATTTCTTGGAATACGGGTATAAAAACAGCTGCGACCCTGTGGGTCGCAGCCTTTTTTTACTTGTTTTTGTTTACCTTACTCATAAGCTCCATGATTTTTTCATTGCTGGATCTTACCTTCTCTACAGAGACGTCATGATTGATGATGTCAATGATGCTGGCAAGATATTTGCTCATATTGGCTTCTATATAATATGGTTTGGTAAGGAGCTCGGGGATGCGGTAGTTAAGGTTTGTGGTAATGACCTTGTCAATCCATCCCTTATTATAGTATTCGTCAAATTTATCAAGGCCGTCTGTGAAAAGACCGTAGGTAGTACAGATGAATACCCGTCTTGCGTGGCGCTCCTTGATCTGTTTTGCGACGTCCAGCATACTCTCGCCGGAGGAAATCATGTCATCAATGATGACGACATCCTTGCCCTCCACGGAATCACCGAGGAATTCGTGAGCAACAATCGGATTCTTGCCGTTTACAACAGTAGAATAATCTCTTCTCTTATAGAACATACCCATATCTACACCAAGGATATTGGAGAAATATACGGCTCTTGACATGGCTCCCTCATCCGGGCTGATGATCATAAGATGGTCGTTATCCATCTTGAAATCCGGAACATTTTTGACCAGAGCCTTCAGGAACTGATATGTAGGGAAGAAATTGTCAAAACCGTTCAACGGAATGGAATTCTGAACACGGGGATCGTGAGCGTCAAAGGTGATAAAGTTGGAAACGCCCATGTCGCTTAATTCCTTCAGTGCAAGAGCACAGTCCAGAGATTCTCTCTTGGAACGACGGTGCTGACGTCCTTCGTAAAGGAAAGGCATGATTACATTGATTCTGTGAGCTTTGCCGGTCGCAGCGGAGATGATACGCTTCAGATCCTGATAGTGGTTGTCCGGAGACATATGATTTACGTGTCCGCATACGGTATAAGTTTCGTTATAGTTTGTGACATCTACCATAATAAAGAGGTCTGTACCCCGGACAGATTCCTTGATGTAGCCTTTTCCCTCTCCGGTTCCGAAACGCACACATTCACATTCTACAAGGAAAGACGGTTCACAGTATCCCTGCGGGATGATCTCGGATTTCTTTTTTGCAACCAGTTCTTTACGGAATTTAACAAGCTTCTTATCAACTTCTCTGGCCAGATCCTGACAACCGGAAAGGGCTGCGATACGAATCGGCGCAACCGGAAGTGATTTTTCAAGTAACTCTATATTCGGCATGATTTTCCTCCTGAATTTTGATGATAAAATATTGAGTCCTACTACATTTATAACATTTGCCCTAAATCCAGTCAAGGAATTTATTGATTTTTACATATAAAGTTGTTATTATGATTACAGCATTGAGGTGTATGGGACACTTTGTGTACAGGAAGGGAAATTTATGAAAAATAAGAAACATGTGATTTCCGGAGTCCTGCCCGGAAGTATTGCTCAGGAACTGGAGCTGGGGCCGGGAGATATTCTGGAAACAATAAATGATACGCCGGTAGAAGACATCTTTGATTACCGCTATCTGATGAATGATGAATTTGTAACTCTTCAGATCCGAAAGGCTGACGGAGAGCTGTGGGAACTGGAAGTGGAAAAAGAATACGAAGAGGATCTGGGGATTGAATTTGAAAACGGACTGATGGATGAGTACCGCTCCTGTACCAATCACTGCATATTCTGTTTTATCGATCAGATGCCTCCGGGTATGAGAGAAACCCTGTATTTTAAGGATGATGATTCCAGACTTTCGTTTCTTCAGGGAAATTATGTGACACTGACAAATATGAGCCAGCATGACATCGACCGTATTATCCGCTATCATCTGGAGCCGATCAATATTTCTTTTCAGGCAATGAATCCGCAGCTGCGCTGTAAAATGCTTCACAATCGCTTTGCGGGAGAAGCGCTCCAAAAGGCAGAGCAGCTTTTTGATGCCGGAATTTCCATGAATGGACAGATTGTGCTCTGCAAGGGGATTAACGACGGAGAGGAACTGGAATACAGCCTGGAGAAGCTTTCGGGATATGCTCCGGTTCTGAGAAGCGTGTCGGTGGTTCCGGTAGGCCTGTCAAAATTCCGCGAGGGGCTTTACCCTCTGGAGCCCTTTGAGAAGGAAGATGCCATAAAGGTTCTGGAACAGATCCACCGCTGGCAGAAAAAAATGTATGCGGAACATGGGATCCACTTTGTTCACGCTTCGGACGAATGGTATATACTGGCAGGTGAGGATCTTCCGGAAGAAGAACGGTATGATGGATATCTTCAGCTGGAAAACGGAGTGGGAATGCTGAGACTTCTGGAAAGAGAAGTGAAAGAGGCCATGGCATGCCGCCGGGGAGATGACAGAACCTGTGAAATGACCATTGCCACAGGAAAGCTTGCCGGATCTTATGTAGAAAAATGCGTGGAGCAGATCTGCGGGAAATATCCTGGTGTCCGGGTTCGCGTAAAAGTGATCGCCAATCATTTTTTCGGAGAACAGATTACAGTTTCCGGTCTTATTACAGGAACGGATCTGAGAGAACAGCTGAAGGGAGAAGAGCTGGGAGAACGGCTTCTCCTTCCATGTAATATGCTCCGGAGCGGTGAGGAAATCTTCCTGGATGACGTTACGGTTGCAGAGCTTGAAAAAGAACTTGGCACAGAAATTGTGATTGTAGATGAAGATGGCGCAGATCTGGTAGCTTCCATACTGGATCCGCCGGACCATAATAAACAGATAAGGAGACAGATGTATGAGCAAACCAGTAGTAGCTATTGTGGGGAGGCCTAATGTTGGGAAATCCACACTGTTTAATGCCCTTGCAGGAGAGATGATCTCCATTGTAAAGGATACGCCGGGAGTTACCCGGGACAGGATTTATGCGGATGTAACATGGCTGGATAAATCTTTTACTCTTATTGATACAGGCGGAATTGAGCCGGAAAGTGGGGACATCATTCTTTCACAGATGAGAGAGCAGGCCCAGATCGCGATTGATACTGCAGATGTGATCATTTTTATCACAGATGTAAAGCAGGGTCTTGTGGATTCTGATGCAAAGGTGGCGGATATGCTCCGGCGAAGCAAAAAGCCGGTGGTGCTTGTGGTCAATAAGGTGGACAGCATCCATAAATATATGATGGATGTCTATGAATTTTATAATCTGGGAATCGGAGAACCGCATGCGATCTCAGCAGCGAACCGCACCGGACTGGGAGATATGCTTGACGAGGTGATAAAAGAGTTTCCGGCGGGAGCGGATACGGAGGAAGAAGACGATATTCCACGGATTGCAGTTGTAGGAAAGCCAAATGTTGGAAAATCTTCTCTTATCAACAGACTTTTGGGAGAAGACCGTGTGATCGTTTCGGATATTGCCGGAACCACCAGAGACGCTGTAGATGCAAAGGTAAAATGGCAGGGAAAAGAGTATATCTTCATTGATACGGCAGGACTGAGACGAAAAGGAAAGGTAAAAGAGGAAATTGAGCGGTACAGCGTGATCCGCACGGTGACAGCTGTGGAACGGGCTCATGTGGTCGTGATCATCATTGATGCGGTGGAAGGCGTTACCGAACAGGACGCCAAGATCGCAGGAATTGCCCACGAAAGAGGCAAGGGTGTGGTAATCGCGGTAAATAAATGGGATGCCATCGAAAAGGATGATAAGACCATTTACAAACACACGAACCGTATCCGCAACGTTCTGGCATACATGCCTTATGCGGAGCTTGTGTTTATTTCTGCAAAAACAGGTCAGAGAATCAGTAAGCTGTTTGAGACGATCGACGCTGTGATCGAGAATCAGACACTCCGTATCCAGACAGGCGTTCTCAATGAAATTCTTTCAGAAGCAATTGCCATGCAGCAGCCGCCGTCTGACAGAGGAAAACGCCTGAAAATCTATTATATGACACAGGTGGGGGTGCGCCCGCCTACCTTTGTGATTTTTGTCAATGACAAAGAACTGATGCATTTTTCATATACAAGATATATTGAAAATAAGATCAGGGAGGCTTTTGGTTTCCGGGGGACATCTCTGAAATTTATCATCCGTCAGCGGGGAGAGAAGGAATGAGGGTAATATGGAACGTTTGATCTGTTTGGCCATTGGATATGTGTGCGGGCTTTTTCAGACTTCGTACATTATCGGGAGATTTTATCAGACTGACATCAGAGAGCACGGAAGTGGGAACGCAGGAACCACGAACGCTCTGCGTACTTTTGGCAAAAAGGCCGGAGCACTGACGCTTCTGGGAGACTGTCTGAAATGTGTGGCGGCAATTTTGCTTGCAAGACTGTTTTTTGGGAAAAGCTGTGGAGACATCCTTCCGCTTCTGTCGGTTTATGCGGCGGCAGGCTGTATCCTTGGACATAATTTTCCTTTTTATCTGAAGTTTCGCGGAGGCAAAGGAATTGCGGCTTCCGTAGGCTTTATCCTTGCCTTTGACTGGAGAATATTCCTGATCTGCGCAGTGGTCTTTTTCGGTTTGTTTTTTGCTACACATTATGTTTCGCTTTGCTCGTTAAGTGCTTATCTGGCAGCTTTTGCTGCGATGTTCTTTCTGGGGCAGAATGGCGCTTATGGCATGGATGTTCCCCATATGACTGAAATGTATGTGGTCATGGGAGTGATGACCGCACTTGCGTTTTTCCAGCACAGAGCGAATATCTCGCGACTTCTGAATGGAACAGAAAACCGGATATATCTGGGAAAATCAAAGAATAAGAAAGGTTAAAAGGTGGAGAAAATGGCAAAAATCAGTGTGCTGGGTGCGGGGAGCTGGGGAACTGCTCTTGCCCTGCTGCTTCACAACAACGGCCATGAGGTTACGCTCTGGTCGGCTCTTGAGGATGAGGTGAAGATGCTTCGGGAAAAAAGGGAGCATGCCTCTAAGCTTCCGGGAGTAAAGCTTCCGGAGACGATGGAGATTACAGTGGATCTGGAAAAAAGTCTGGCCGATCCGGATGTGGCGGTTCTTGCTGTGCCGTCTCCGTTTACCAGAGCCACAGCTCACAGAATGGCTCCGTTTACAAAAAAAGGACAGATTATTGTAAATGTGGCAAAGGGAGTAGAGGAAAATACTCTGATGACATTAAGCGAGATTATCAGCCAGGAGATTCCTCAGGCAGATGTCTGCGTTCTGTCAGGGCCAAGTCATGCAGAAGAAGTGGGAAAAGGAATTCCTACGACCTGTGTGGTGAGTGCGGAAAAGAGAGCTACAGCTGAGTATCTTCAGGGGATTTTCATGAGTCCGGTATTTCGCGTATATACAACACCGGATATGCTTGGAGTAGAACTTGGAGGAGCGCTGAAAAACGTGATCGCGCTGGCTGCAGGAACTGCAGACGGTCTTGGATACGGCGACAATATAAAGGCGGCACTTATAACAAGAGGAATTGCAGAGATTGCCCGTCTTGGCACAAAGATGGGAGCCAGAATGGAAACCTTTTATGGCCTGTCCGGAATGGGGGATCTGATCGTTACCTGTGCAAGTGTTCACAGCCGTAATCGTAAGGCGGGATATCTGATGGGAAAAGGGTATACAATGAAGGAAGCAATGGATGAGGTAAAAATGGTGGTCGAGGGCGTTTATTCTGCAAAGGCTGCAAAAAGTCTTGCGGAAAAATACCAGGTGGAAATGCCAATCATTCAGGAGGTAAATAAGGTCCTTTTTGAGGAAAAGCCTGCAGCAGAGGCAGTAAGAGATCTGATGGTCAGAGATAAAAAAGTAGAGACGCCTATGCTTCCCTGGGAATAATAACAGAAAAGCAGGAAGACAAAGGTATAAAATTCACCCCGCAATAAACAGAAATTGCGGGGTGAAAATATGTCCGTATGATTATTCAGTTATTTAAAGAGAAACACCCTTCAGGTCGTCGGGGATACCGGCGCTTCGATAATCCTGATTCAGAGTGTCCAGAAGATCCATGTCCTCCTGGTCGATGGTGAAGTCGAAAATCCTTGCATTGGATTCGATGCGTTCCGGATTTGTGGACTTGGGGATGACGGAAATTCCCTTCTGGATCGCCCAGCGCAGACCTACCTGAGCTGGAGTGTGGGCGTATTTTGTGCCCAGTACACAGAGGACATCGTGATCCAGATAAGCGCCCCGGGCCAGAGGAGCATAAGCCTGCACCTGGATACCGTTTTCCTGACAGTAATCGATCAGTTCTCTGGGATAGCACAGAGGATGACATTCAATCTGATTGACAGCCGGAACGATACCGGAAACTTTTTTCAGTTCCTCCAGATTGTGTATCCCGAAATTGCTTACACCGATAGAACGGGCTTTGCCGGAACTTAATATTTTTTCCATTTCTTTCCAGGTGCTGAGATAACAGCCCGGTACCGGCCAGTGGATGAGATAAAGGTCGATATAATCGAGGCCAAGACGATCCAGACTTCTCTGGAAGGCTCCGTCCACATCTCCGAGACGCTGGGCATTATTCCAGATCTTTGTGGTGACAAAGAGATCCTTTCTGGGAATTCCGCATCGTGCGATTCCTCTGCCTACGCTTTCTTCATTTTTGTATGCGGAAGCGGTATCGATCATGCGGTAACCCTTTTCTACAGCGCAGATGACTGCGTTTTCTGCTTCGTTTTCTCCGGTAGCTTTATATACGCCCAGCCCTAAAAGGGGCATTTTTTTGTCGTTGTTTAAAAATACAGCGGTTGCCAAAATGTTTCCTCCTTGTTTCCGGACCGGATAGGACCGGATAAATACCATTTTGTTACTCAGATGTAAGCTATTATAACATATAATTGTGAAAGAAGAACATCAAATTTATTAAATATTTACTACGAAGGATGGAAAGAAGTTACGTTAATAAAAAGACAACATTGTTATAAAACTAACAAAGGCTTTTTGCAGTGGAAAAATAATACAAATATGTAAAAACAACGGAAATGATTTCAGGTGTTTTTTATATAAATTTCATGTGATTTTGATAAGAACACCTTGCTTATCATTAGGGAAAGATGTATAATGTATGTAATTGATAAATTCTTGTCATAAGTCTGCACTTTTTTAAGAACAGGTTTCTGTTCAGGGGCATGCAGCAGCAAAGAGAGGAGTAGACAAATGCATCTTATAAAAGACGAAAACGGCAATCTTATCCAGCATGGACATGAACATACACACGAACACACCCATGAGCATACACACGCAGACGGGGTGACACATTCTCATGCGCATACTCATGAGGCAGGCGGAGAACATGTTCATTCCCATGAGGGAGAATGTCAGCATCATACACATGAACATTGCGGTTCCTGTCGGGGTGGAGACTGTGGAAAGGAAACAGTAGCACTTCTTACCTACATGCTTCAGCATAACGAGCATCATGCACAGGAGCTTGACCAGATGGCGGACAATCTGGATAAAATGGGACTGAACGCTTCTGCGAAAGCAATCAGAGATGCAGTGGCAGATTTCCAGAAGAGCAATATGCGCCTGGGACTTGCCCTCACACTTGTAAAAGAGGAACTGAAATAAAAAGACCGGTATCAGGAGGTGGCAGATATGTGTCTTGCAACAGTATATAAAAACAGTGATGATTCCGTGATCTTTAAGAATGTAAGCCGCATTGATGTGGATGGAGAAAAAATTATTCTCCGCGATATCATGGGCGATGAGAGGATCGTGGAAGGAAAGATCCTTATGGTGGATCTGGCAAACAGTATTGTAAAACTCAGCTGTGAATAAAGCAGCAGAGATTTAATTTTGACAGAAATCAGGAGGCAGCTATTTTATGGCACATGTGATTGCCGTCGCAGGAAAAGGCGGCGTAGGAAAGACAACCTTATGCGGAATGCTGATCCAGTATCTCTGTGAGAAAGGAAAAGGTCCGGTTCTTGCAGTGGACGCGGATGCGAATTCCAATCTCAATGAGGTTCTGGGCGTTAATGTGGATACAACACTGGGAGATGTCCGCGAGGAGATTGCGCAGGCAGAGCTTGCATCCAAGAACCCGATCCCCACAGGGATGTCTAAGGCTGATTACGCAGAACTCAGATTTGAGGATGCGCTGATCGAGGATGACGATTTTGATCTGCTGGTAATGGGCAGAACCCAGGGAAAAGGATGCTATTGTTATGTGAATGGACTTCTTCAGGCACAGCTTGCAAAATATCAGAACAATTATCCTTATTTCGTGGTTGACAACGAGGCCGGAATGGAACATATCAGCCGTGGCGTTCTTCCGGGAATGGAGACAGCGATTCTGGTAAGCGACTGTTCCAGACGCGGAATCCAGGCAGTGGGAAGGATCGCGAAGCTGATCGAGGAGTGCAATATGCACCCGACGACAGTAGGTCTGATCGTAAACCGTGCGCCTAAGGGCGAACTGAATCCGGGCGTTCTGGAAGAGATTGAAAATCAGGGGCTGAAGCTTCTGGGTGTGGTACCTCAGGACGAGGCAGTGTACGAGTATGACTGCGAGGGACGTCCGACAGCATCACTTCCGGAAGATAATCCTGTAAAACAGGCGCTCCGCAAAATTGTGGATAATCTGGAACTGTAAGTAAATATGGTATGTCTCTGCTGTCTCAGCAGCAGAGATGTTTTGCCGGGGAGGAGAAGCCCTGGCCACTTTTTACATGAAATAACCCATGGGCGGGGATGGGTTCCGCTCCGTGGTTTATTAAAATAATACAAGGAAAGAAAAAATATACATGAAAGATCATGTATCATTAAAGGAGGTCTATAATGAGTGAATTCAAATTAACGACAGTGGAAGAATTTGAAGCTGCCACCAACAGACTGTTAGAGACCGGAGCCAAGGTTGGCGCGGATTCCTGGCAGATGCGTGTAAAAAACCAGACTCCACACTGTAAATTCGGTGAAAAGGGAATCTGCTGCCGTATCTGTTCCATGGGACCATGCCGTATTACTGCAAAAGCTCCAAGAGGAATCTGCGGTTGTGATGCACATGGTATCGTAGGACGTAATTTCCTGAAATTTACAGCTGGCGGAGCTGCAACACATTCTGACCATGGTCGTGAGATCTGTCACACACTTCACTGTGTAAAACCGGATGGAAACTACAAGGTAAAGGATCCTGAGAAGCTGATCCGCATCGCAAAAGAGTGGGGAGTAGAAACAGAAGGCAAAGATATCTACGATCTGGCTCATGAGATGGCTGAGGCTGGTCTTATGGAGTATGGTAAACCATTTGGCTACCAGAGATTCCTTGACAGAATGCCAGCAGGACAGAAAGAAAGACTCATTGAAAATGAAATCGCACCGCGTGCAATTGACCGTGAGGTAGCTTCCTCTATGCATATGACACATATGGGATGTTCTTCTCTTCCGGAAGCACTTGTAAAACAGTCTATCCGCTGTGGTCTTGCTGATGGATGGGGCGGTTCCATGATGGGAACAGAATTCTCCGACGTTCTTTTCGGAACTCCGAAGCCGGTTGACACAGAAGCAAACCTTGGCGTTATGGTTGAGGAAAACGTAAACATCGTCGTTCACGGACATGATCCGAGTCTTTCCGAGATGATCTGTGAGTATGCAGACAGCAAGGAAATGATCGACTACGCAAAATCTGTTGGAGCAAAAGGAATTACCGTATCAGGTGTCTGCTGTACATCCAACGAAGTAGCTATGCGCCGCGGAATCCCGATGGCAGGTAACTTCCTGCAGCAGGAGAACGTAGTTCTTACAGGCGCATGTGAAGCTATCGTAGTAGACGTTCAGTGTATCTTCCCTGCATTAGGACCACTGAGCAAATGCTTCCATACTAAATTTATTACAACTTCTCCGATCACTCAGATGCCGGATTCTGATTTCATCAGATTCGATGCGGAAACAGCAGGAGAAAATGCAAAAGCAATCGTTAAACTTGCTATTGACAACTTCAAGAACAGAAAACCGGAGCTTGTACATATTCCGCAGCTGAAACAGAAAGCTACTGTTGGTTATTCTGTAGAAGCAATCGTAAAAACTCTGGACGGCGTTACCAACTCTCAGGTAGATGAGCTTGGAACAACCAAACCGCTCCTTGAGTGTATTACATCCGGTGTTATCCGTGGTGCAGTTGCCATGGTTGGATGTAACAACCCGAAAATCCGTCCTGACTATGCACATATCGAGCTGATGAAGAAATGTATCGCAAACGATATCGTGATCATCGCTTCCGGATGTTCTGCACAGGCTGCTGCAAAAGCAGGTCTTATGGACAAATCCGCAAAAGATCTCTGCGGCGCAGGTCTGAAACGTGTCTGTGAGCTGGCAGATATCCCGCCGGTACTTCACATGGGATCCTGTGTAGATATTTCCCGTATGCTGAACCTTGCTGCAGAGCTTGCAAAAGATGCGGGTCTTCAGATCCATCAGCTTCCGGTTGTAGGATGTGCTCCTGAGTGGATGTCCGAAAAGGCAGTATCTATCGGTAACTATGTAATCGGTACAGGTATTGACACATTCCTTGGCGTTGATCCATATGTTTCCGGTTCTGACCAGATGTGCCAGCTTCTTACAGAAGGTACCAGAAAATGGGTGGATGCAGCTTATACAGTAGAAACAGATATCGAAAAATTAGTTGACCTGATGATCGAAAGAATTGAAGAAAAGAGAATAGCACTGGGAATCTGATAAATACAGATAACTGTGCAGAAATTATGACAAAGGTGGATGACGTAAAATGAAAATAGCAGTTACAGGCAAAGGCGGCGTGGGAAAAACTACATTTGCGGCTACGCTGACCCGTTTATATGCAGAGGAGGGAAGACCTGTCCTTGCGGCAGACGTGGATCCTGATGCGAATCTGGGACTTGCTCTTGGGTTTGATGAGGAAACACTGGACTCCATAACTCCCATTTCAAAAATGAGGAAACTGGTAGAAGAACGGACCGGTGCATCGGCAGACAATCAGTTTTACCATCTGAATCCAAAAGTAGACGATATTCCGGAGAAATACGGAAAGGTCTGCAACGGAGTCAGACTGCTGGTTCTTGGAACTGTTGAGACAGGCGGCGGCGGATGTGTGTGTCCGGAACATGTGATGCTGAAGCGCATCATCAGCAATATGGTCCTCAGAAGAGAGGATGTAGTAATCCTTGATATGGAGGCCGGCCTTGAACATCTGGGCAGAGGAACAACGGAAGGGGTAGATGCCTTTATTGTTGTGATCGAGCCTGGAGCAAGAAGTGTACAGACATACAAAAATGTAAAGCGTCTGGCGAAAGATCTGGGGGTAGCCCAGGTTAAGGTTGTGGCCAATAAGGTTCGCAACGAGGAGGATGAAGCTTTTATCCTCGGACGGATTCCACAGGAAGATCTTTTAGGTATGATCCACTATAATACAGAGGTGATCGATGCTGACAGACAGGGCAAATCCCCTTATGACTTCAGTGAAACCGTCACCGGTGAGATCAGAAGCATCAAAGATAAGATTGATCGTCAGTGATCGTTAAATTAGGAGGTATAACAGTGACTTTATTTGAAAGCGTTTTCGCGGGAAATGATGCCGTATATGGACTCACTGAGAGCGCCATTGACCAGGCAATTGCAACACACGGAGCAGACAAAGCTGTCAGCTTCCCGAATACAGCATATTCTCTTCCCTGCTACTATGCAGTAACAGGAACAAAAGTTGGCACTCTTGCAGAGTTAAAAGAAGCTCTTGGCGTTGTAAAAACTCTTATGACAAGAGAAAAAAGAACACATGACGTATTTATGTCAGGTGTGGCTACAGCACTTTGCGCTGAGTTTATCGAGGTTCTGAAATATCTGGACGGAGCAGTTCCTTACGAGGAGCCATGCTACGGACATCTTGCAGATGCAGTGATCCGTGAACTTGGTGTTCCGCTTGTTACAGGCGATATCCCGGGCGTAGCAGTTATTCTTGGAAAAGCAGCTTCTCCGGAAGAAGCCGCAGCTCTTGTAAAATCCTATCAGGCACAGGGTATCCTGGTAACACTGGTAGGCGATGTGATCGACCAGCTTGCTGAGATCAACTACAAGACAGGCGCAAATGTACGTGTGATTCCGCTTGGAAAAGATGTTACAGCAGTAATTCACGTAGTTTCCGTAGCACTTCGTGCAGCTTTGATCTTTGGTAACGTAAAACCAGGCGATGCTGCAACACTTATGGAATACACCATGAAACGTGTACCTGCATTTGTAAATGCATTTGCACCGCTCAATGACGTTATCGTTGCATGTGGAGCAGGCGCTATCGCTCTTGGATTCCCGGTTATCACAAACCAGGAAGACGTTGCAAGAGTTCCGAAGAGCCTGATCTGCCAGACAGATGTTTCCAAATGGAACGCAACTTCTCTGGAAGCACGCGATATCAAGATTAAGATTACAAATATCGACATTCCTGTTGCGTTTGCATCTGCATTCGAGGGTGAGATCATCCGTCGTAAAGACATGCAGGTAGAGTTTGACGGTTCCCGTGTAGACTGTGCCGAGCTTGTACAGACATGTGATGCAAGTGAGATCGAAGATCATAAGATTACAGTGATCGGGCCGGAAGCTGATGAGATGGAACTTGGAAGCAAGAACAGTATCGCATATGTTGTTAAAGTTGCAGGCAAGAACATGCAGGCTGACTTTGAACCGGTTATCGAGCGTAAGTTCCATAACTACATCAACTGCATCGAGGGTGTATACCATACAGGACAGAGAGATATGCAGCGTATCCGTATCAGCATTGATGCATTTAACGCTGGTTTCCGTATCAAACATCTTGGTGAGGTTCTTTACTCCCAGGTTAAAAATGAGTTTGACGCAGTAGTAGATAAATGTGAGGTTGTGATCTATACAGATCCGGCTGAATGTTCAAGAGTACGTCATGAGATCGCTATCCCGACATTTGAAAAACGTGATGAGCGTCTTGACAACCTGACTGATGAGTCCGTAGATGTTTACTACAGCTGTATCCTCTGCCAGGCATTCTCACCAAGCCATGTATGTGTGGTAACACCGGAGAGACTTGGACTTTGCGGTGCGGTTTCATGGCTGGATGCAAAAGCTACCAACGAGCTTGACCCGGCTGGTCCATGTCAGGTGATCACAAAAGAAAGACCGATCGACGAAAACCTTGGTGCATATGAAGACGTTGATGAGGCAGTACAGAAATTCTCTCAGGGCGCTCTTGAGCATGTTACTCTGTACTCCATTATGCAGGATCCGATGACTTCCTGCGGATGCTTCGAGTGTATCTGTGGTATCGAGCCGTTCTCCAACGGTGTAGTTATTGCAAACCGTGAGTATGCAGGCATGACTCCTCTTGGAATGACCTTCCCTGAGATGGCTTCCATGACAGGCGGCGGTGTTCAGACACCAGGCTTTATGGGACATGGTAAACACTTTATCTCTTCCAAGAAATTCATGAAGGCTGAGGGCGGTATCGAGCGTATCGTATGGATGCCGAAGGAACTGAAAGAGTTTGTTGCAGAGCGTCTGAATAAGACTGCAAAAGAGCTTTATGGAATTGATAACTTCACAGATATGATCGGTGATGAGACTGTAGCAGAAGATCCGGAGACACTGGTTGCATTCCTTACAGAAAAAGGACATCCGGCACTTGGACTGGATCCGATGATGTAATTTTTTCGATATACAGGAAAGTTAAGAAAATATCTCTTCCGGTCTCCTGTAAGGGAGACCGGAAGAGATGAATAAAAACATTAGAAAAAGGGCTGACTGGCTTGTCAACGCCCTTTAAAGTGTTGTATAATAATAAACAGATCATGAATTAACATGTATTTAAATTTTTAAGAGGAGGCTAATGTAAAATGCCGTTTAATCAGAAACCACAAAAGTTTAATGCAAAGATCAACTCTGTCACAATCGGAAGCGGAGATAAGACTGTGACATTTGGTGGAGACAGCACATTTCCATTTTATACCTTTGATGCTCCGTCAGAAAACTGCGCTAAAGTAGGCGTAGAGATTTCCGATATGGGCCTTGAAGGAATGTCTGAAGGAGTTAAGGCATATTATGACGGAGCTTCCACAATAGGTGAGATCGCTAAAAAAGCAGCAGCTATGGAAGGCGCTGACTTTGTTGCCCTGATTCTGGAAGGCGGCGATCCGAACGGTGAAAACAAACCTGTTGAGGATCTGATCGCAGTTGTAAAAGAGGTTGCAGAAGCAGTAGACTGTCCGCTTGTTGTAGAAGGCTGCAAAAACGTAGAGAAGGATGCGGAACTTCTTCCGAAGGTTGCAGAAGCTCTTCAGGGAAGAAATGCCCTGATCCTTTCCGAAAAAGAAGAAAACTACAAAGCAATCGGTGCAGCAGCAGGTCTGGCATACAATCAGATCGTTGGTGCTGAGTCTGCTGTTGATATCAACCTTGCAAAACAGCTGAACGTTGTTACTACACAGCTTGGTGTTGATGCAAAAAAAATCGTTATGAATATTGGTAGTGCAGCAGCAGGTTACGGATACGAGTATGTAGTATCTACTATGGACCGTATCAAAGGCGCTGCTCTTGGTCAGAATGACAATATGCTGCAGATGCCTATTATCACACCTGTTTCCGCTGAGACATGGGGAGTAAAAGAAGCAACTGCTTCTGAAGCTGACATGCCGGAGTGGGGACCGCAGGATGATCGTGGAATTGATATGGAAGTTATGACAGCAGCTGCAGACCTTGCAGCAGGTTCTGATGCTGTTATCTTAAGACATCCGGAATCCGTAAAGACAATTTCCAAGATGATCAAAGCACTTGCGTAACGAATAGGAGGATAAAAGAGCTATGGCACTGAATGGTATTCAGATCTTTAAATTAACACCAAAGAAAAACTGTAAGGAATGTGGATGCCCGACATGTATGGCTTTCGCTATGAAAGTTGCACAGGGCGCTATGCAGATTGAACAGTGTCCGCATATGTCTGACGAGGCACTGGCATCTCTGTCTGAGGCTACTGCACCGCCAATGAAGACTATTAAGATTGGTACAGGTGAAGGCGAGTTTACTCTCGGCGGAGAAACTGTTCTTTTCAGACATGAAAAAACATTCGTAAGCAAAACAAGATATGCAGTTGCACTTTGCACAGATATGAGCGACGCAGAAGTAGAAGAAAAGCTTGCTGAGATCCCGACTGTTGATTACGAACGTATCGGTGAGAGAATGCATGTTGAGCTTGTATATGTAAACTGTGGTGAAAGCGCTGATGCTGCAGCATATACAGCACTTGTAGAAAAAGCAAAAAGACTTGGAAGAACTCTGATTCTCGGATGTTCAGATCCTGAGATCGCAAAGGCTGCTCTTGAAGTATGCAAGGACGGCAAACCGGTTCTGAACGGTGCAAACGCTTTCAACTATGAGGCTATGAATGCAGTTGCAACAGAAGCAGGCGTTGTTCTGGGTGTATCCGGAAATGATATCAACGAGCTCTATGATACAGTAGCTGCTCTTGAAAAACTTGGAAACAAGAACCTTGTTCTTGACACTACAGGTGTAGATGTAAAAGAGACATTTAAGAATACTGTACTGGTTCGCCGTGCAGCACTGAAAGATCAGGACAGAACTTTCGGATATCCGTCTCTTGTTAACCTTGTTAAGCTTGCAAAAGGTGACAAACATTTACAGGCAGCATATGCTTCCCTGTTTACTATGAAATATGGTTCTATCGTTGTTATGGAGCAGATGACCTATGCAGAAGCACTTCCGCTGTTCGGTCTGCGCCAGAACGTATTTACAGACCCGCAGAAGCCAATGAAAGTTGAGCCGGGTATCTACCCGCTGAACGGAGCAGACGAGAACTCTCTGGTAGTTACCACTGTAGACTTTGCTCTTACATATTTCGTTGTATCCGGCGAGCTGGAGCGCTCCGGTGTTCCGCTTAACCTTGTGATCAACGATGCAGGCGGACTTTCCGTACTTACTTCCTGGGCTGCAGGTAAGTTCTCCGGAACAAGTATCGCCAACTATATCAAAGAAAACGTTGAGCCGAAGGTAAAATGCCGTAAGCTTGTGATTCCTGGTAAGGTTGCTGTTCTTAAGGGTGATCTGGAATCCAAACTTCCGGGATGGGAGATTATTGTAGGACCAAGAGAAGCAGTACAGCTTGTGAAATTCTTAAAAGATATGCAGGCATAAGCCACATAAATATTTTATGGACGGGGAGTTATTGAACCTCCCCGTACCGCTACCAATTCACGTAAAGGAGAACACAGGTATGTCAAAATTTATTACAATTGGAGAAAGACTTTCAACAACTGCACCGGCAGTAAATAAAGCATTTACTGCAAGAGATCCGGAGCCGATCCTTATGAGAGCAAAACAGCAGCTCGATGCAGGTGCAACTTACCTGGACGTAAACATCGGACCTGCTGAGAACGATGGACCAGAGCTTATGAAATGGGCTGTAGAGCTTCTTCAGAGCAATTTCGATAATGTTCCGCTTGCACTGGATACTTCCAATGTAGCAGCAATCGAGGCTGGTATTTCTGTATACAACCGTTCCAAGGGAAAACCGATCGTTAACTCTGCAGATGCAGCAGGAAGAATCGAGTACATCGATCTTGCAGCAGCTAACGATGCTATCGTTATCGCTCTTTGCAACGGCGAGGGAATCGCAAAAGACAATGACGAGCGTATGATGTTCATGCAGACCATGATGGAGCGTGGTATGGAGCATGGCATGGACGTTGAAAACGATATGTGGTTTGACCCGCTGTTCCTGGTTATCAAAGGAATGCAGGACAAACAGATGCAGGTTCTTGAATTCATCAAAATGATCTCTGATATGGGTATGAAGAGTACCGGAGGACTTTCCAATAACTCCAACGGTATGCCGAAACATATCCGTCCGATCATGGACTCTGCTATGGTAGCAATGGCTATGATGCAGGGACTTACCTCCGCGATCGTTAACCCTAACGATCTTCGTCTGATGGAGACTATTAAATCCTGCGATATCATCAAGAATAACAATCTGTACGCAGATTCTTATCTGGAGATCTAATTACAGACGGATCATGATGAGGGCTGGAGACTTCGGTCTTCAGCCCTTTCTTTATATTATAAGAAAGGTGGTTGCCTGATGTTTAAGGTAACATTTGCATTTGAAGATGGCAGTGTGGTAGAGACGTATGCCAACGAAGGGGATAATCTTCTGGAAATTGCCAGAGAAGCCAATGTAGCAATTGACGCCCCCTGTTCCGGAAACGGAGCCTGCGGAAAATGCCGTGTACAGCTGAAAAGCGGAGAGCTGGACACAAAAAAGACGTTACATATTTCTGATGAGGAGTTTCAGGACGGATGGCGTCTTGCATGTATGAGCAAGATTATCGCGGATGTAAAAGTGCTTGTACCGGATATTGCTTCTGCATATAAGAACAGAATGAAGGTTGCAGATCTGAGTTCAAAAGAAGAGATTGCAATTTTTGAAAATGCCAAAAGAGAGATCCAGCTTGCTGGTATAGACCTGCGCAACAGTCTGGATGTGATCGAGGTAAAAATGGCGCCTCCATCTCTGGATGATACTATGCCGGATGTGGAGAGACTGAGCCGGGCATTACGCAAATTTATGAATTTGAAGAGAGTGAGGATTCCTTATACCGTTCTCAGAAAACTTCCGGATGTACTCAGAAACAGTGATTTTGCTGTGAAATGTGTTGTCCGTACAACTCCGGACGATATGTTTGTGTATGATATTTTTGAAAATAAAGAAGATGTGGTAATTGGTGGTCTTGCTGTAGATATAGGAACCACAACAGTTTCCGCAGTTCTTATCAATATGGAAAATGGAGAAATCCTTGCCAAAAGTTCTGCCGGAAACGGTCAGATCCGTTTTGGAGCAGATGTAATCAACCGTATTATTGAAGCGGTGAAACCGGGTGGAAGAGAAAAGCTTCAGGATGCAGTGATCAAAGAAACAATCAATCCTATGATTCACGAAATGTGCAGAAGCATCAGCTTCCCGGAACAGCAGATCTACAGGATGTGTGTTGCATCTAATACTACAATGAATCATCTGTTTGCAGGGATTAATGCAGATCCGCTTCGTATGGAACCTTATATTCCGGCATTCTTTAAGACAAATTCTCTGTTCGCTTCAGATATTGGCGTAGAGATTAATCAGGATGCCCATATCATCATTGCACCGAATATCGGAAGCTATGTAGGCGGAGATATTACAGCCGGAACTCTGGTGAGTATGATCTGGAACAGACCGGAATTTTCTCTGTTTATCGATCTTGGTACCAATGGAGAGCTGGTATTTGGAAATTCCGACTTTATGATGAGCTGTGCATGTTCAGCAGGACCGGCTTTTGAAGGCGGAGATATCAGCTGTGGTATGCGTGCAACAGATGGAGCTATTGAAGCATGTACCATTGATAAGGAAACCATGGAACCTTCTTACCAGGTGGTTGGAGAACCGGGAACAAAGCCGGTAGGTCTTTGCGGCTCCGGTATCATTGATGTGATCAGTGAACTGTTTTCCGCAGGTATTATCAATCCAAAGGGTAAATTTGTCCGTGAGGGAGAACGTATCCGCCATGACAAATATGGTATGGGAAGCTATGTGATCGCTTTTGAAAGTGAAGCGGGAAGTTCCAAAGATGTGGAGATCACAGAGGTAGATATTGATAACTTTATTCGTGCAAAAGGAGCTATTTTCTCTGCTATCCGTACTATGCTCACATCGTTGGATTTTGATGTTTCCATGATTGATGATGTATATGTGGCAGGCGGTATTGGAAGTGGAATCAATATGCGTAATGCAGTGAAAATAGGTATGCTTCCGGATATTCCTCTGGAAAAATTCCATTATATCGGAAATTCATCCCTTACAGGTGCATATCTGATGCTTCTTTCCACTCCGGCGGAGAAAAAGACCTACGAGCTGGCGGCAAATATGACTTATATGGAGCTTTCTACAGTTCCAAGCTACATGGATGAGTTTGTAGGGGCATGCTTCATTCCTCATACAGACAGCTCTCTGTTTCCTTCAGTAGAGTAGAACAGAAAATAATGGATCCGGCAAAATAGCCGGATTCATTGAAAAAATGAACTTAGATTTTACAGAGGTGTGCGATGAGTTCTGACTTAAATAAAGTAAAATCCAGCGGCATTCAAATGAACCCGGAATCAGTGGGCGATAAACTTGGATATGAAAAAGACAGCAAGGAGAGAATGCCCTGGGAGCATTATCTTGAGGAATATAAAAATGCAGATCCTTATGAGATTTCAGAAAGACTTTCAATCTCCTATAATGAAACAGAGAAATCCTTTGAACTTCCGTTTCTGGGAAGTATTTATCAGATTTCCTGGCCGGAATTTCATGTGACACATAAAGAGGATGGAATTGGCTTTTATCCTTTAGAGGAAATGATCTATGCCAGAATACTGACCATACGTTTTCTTCTGGGCGGTTCCGCTACAAAGGGAACCGGGAAGATGAAGACCTACAGAGAGATGCCCTGGGGAGAGGTCTATCTGAGACAGTTTGACGGACGCTGTATCAAACGTCTTGCCTTTTCTTACGGAAATCGCCTGAAGGACTTTAATGGAGTTATGGAGCACATTCATGCGGTTCCTGTAAAACATGGAGATACTGCCTATGAGATAGAAATCTATCCGGGTTATCAGGTGCAGATGATCCTGTGGGAAGGTGATGAGGAGTTTCCTCCTTCTTCACAGATTCTGTTTTCTGACAATTTCCCTGTTTCTTTTCAGGCAGAAGACATGGCTGTTATGGGAGATGTGATCATTGGATCTCTGAAAGGGTTTGTAAAAGCAATGCAATAAAAAGATAAAATAGTATCAGGAGGATAAGATTATGGGATTTTCAACAAGTACATGTACAGAATTTGTTGAAGTACTGGCTTCCAAAGCACCGGTTCCGGGCGGCGGCGGTGCCTCTGCTCTTGTTGCAGCAGTGGGAACTGCTCTGGGCAATATGGTGGGAAGCCTGACAGTGGGCAAGAAAAAATATGCAGATGTAGAAGATGAGATGTGGGAACTGAAAGCAAAATGTGACCAGCTTCAGAAAGATTTCCTTCGTCTGATCGAGAGAGACGCAGAAGTTTTTGAGCCTCTTTCCAAAGCATATGGAATGCCAAGAGAAACAGAGGAAGAAAAAGCAGAAAAAGCAAGAGTTATGGAAATCGTCCTGAAAGATGCCTGCTCAGTTCCTATGGAGATCATGGAGAAGTGCTGTGAAGCCATTGAACTGATCGTGGAATTCGGCGCAAAAGGCTCCAGGCTTGCAATCAGCGACGCCGGTGTTGGTGCTGCATTCTGCAAAGCTGCCCTGAAAGGTGCCAGCCTGAATGTGTACATCAATACAAAATCCATGGCAGACAGAGAATATGCAGAAGAGCTGAACAGAAAAGCAGACGCTATGCTGGAAAAATATACAAAGATCGCAGATGAGACCTTTGACAGTGTACTTGGCAGACTGAAATAACAGCAGGATTTTTAGAAACAGCAGTTCTATTTAGGAGGAATCGTAAAATGGCAAAACAGTTATTAGGAAAAGAAGTAACAGCAGCACTGAATGAAAAGATCAAAGCAAATGTAGCAGAGCTTCAGGCAAAGGGTGTGAATCCTACACTGTGCATCATTCGTGTAGGCGAGAATCCAAGTGATATCTCTTACGAAAAGGGTGCAACCAAACGCTGCGAAACACTTGGCGTAGCATGTGAAAAGATCCTTCTTCCGGGAGATGTTTCTCAGGACGAGCTTCTTGCTACAATTGACAAAGTAAACAAAGATGACCATATCCATGGCGTTCTTCTGTTCCGTCCGCTTCCGAAGCATCTGGATCAGGCAGTGATCGAAAATGCTCTTGCAGCAGAAAAAGACGTTGACTGCATGACAGACCTCTCCATGTCCGGTGTATTTACCGGCAAAAAGATCGGTTTCCCGCCATGTACACCACAGGCATGTATGGAGATCCTGGATCATTACGGAATCGACTGCACAGGCAAAAAAGCAGTTGTAATCGGAAGAAGCCTTGTAGTAGGCAAGCCGGCAGCTATGATGCTGGTTAAGAAGAACGCAACGGTTACCATCTGTCATACAAGAACTGTTGACATGCCGTCCGTAGCCCGTGAGGCTGATATCGTGATCGTTGCCGCAGGCCGTGCAGGTGTTGTTGGCGCTGACTATGTAAGAGAAGGACAGACCATCATCGATGTAGGTATCAACGTAAACGCAGAAGGCAAGCTTTGCGGAGATGTTGATTATGCAGCAGTAGAGCCAATCGTAGATGCGATCACACCGGTTCCTGGCGGAGTAGGAAGCGTTACCACTTCTGTTCTTGTGGGACATGTGGTAGAAGCTGCAATGAGAAAGGTAAATGGATGATTTTTTTTCGGAAGCATAAGCTCTTCTGGGTAAATCTGACCCTGACGGGCGCTCTGATCTTCGGAGCGCCTGTTTTTGTACAGGGAGCAGCAGATCATTCCGGAGAAGGGCAGATACATAAGCCGGCTTACGATATCACTACCGGACCGGGAACAGAAGGATTTATGGACGATTCCACAGACAATACCTATGGCTATTATACGATCATGGGAACAACAACTGTGACTCTGGAAGAGATGACCGACCTGTATGAGACGCAGGGAGCGGAGTATCCCCGGTCTTTAAAGGAAGGCGGCGCAGAAACCATTGAGGATTTCTGCAGCATCATTCTGGAAGAGGCAGAAGAGGAAGGTGTCCGGGCAGAAGTGGTCTATGTGCAGGCAATGCTGGAAACAGGATGGCTTCAGTTTGGTGGAGATGCAGTGGAGTCCCAGTTTAATTTTTCAGGTCTCGGAACAACGGGAGGAGGCGTTCAGGGAAACTCTTATCCGGATGTTCGCACCGGTATCCGCGCTCAGGTACAGCATCTGAAAGCTTATGCAAGTACAGAAGAGCTTTCCGGAAACTGTGTGGATTCCCGATTTGATATGGTAAAAAGAGGATCCGCTCCTTATGTGGAATGGCTGGGAATCCAGGAAAACCCAAATGGAGGCGGCTGGGCGGCAGGAGCCGGATACGGAGAAAAACTGCGAAAGCTTCTTACGGATTTGAAGGAAGAGTAAAAGAGAAAGATATATTGTGAAGCGTAAAAAAGGTACCGCTTGTGCGGTACCTTTTTGCTTTAATCCAGCTGGATGTCTTCCAGCTCTTTGTCCGGCAGCTTTCTGGAGGATTGCGCCAGATATTTCTTTAATTCTTTCGAAGATTTGGTATAAGGAACATTGGTGCCGGCGCCGCCCATACAGCCGCCCGGACAGGCCATACCTTCGATCATGCAGCCCTTCAGCTTGCCTGCTTTGGCGAGGGTCAGCATTTTTTTGCAGTCGGCAAGGGTTTCTGCATGTTCGATGTGCACCGGTACATCCGGATAATATTCCTTCAGACAGGCTTCGATGGCGCCTGCAACACCGCCTGCTACTGCATAGCCGCGTCCTGCTGCAGTGGCGTTATGAAGGGCATCTTCTCCTTCAAAGGATGCCGGATCGATCTCCCTTGCATCAAAAAGCGCGTCAAGCTCTTCAAAGGTAACTACAAAATCCACATCACTGCGGACGGTCGTACGCATGGCCTCCAGTTTTTTGGAAGCGCATGGCCCGATAAATACTACCTTTGCGTCCGGATGCTCCTGTTTTACCTTTCTGGCAGTCGCTACCATAGGAGTCAGCTCCTGGGAGAGATTTCCGATCATATCCGGGAAGAACTTCTTTGCCATCATGGACCAGGACGGGCAGCAGGAGGTCAGAAGAAACGGAAGATTTCCGGTAGCCACTTCCTTTGCATAGTGATGAGCTTCGGAGATCGCGCCGATATCTGCACCAAGAGCTACTTCATAGACATCTGAAAATCCAAGGATCTCAAGAGCCGTTTTAAACTTGCCCGGAGTCACCTCATCTCCAAACTGGCTGATGTATGCCGGAGCTACAATGGCAATGATCTTGTTTCCGTCACGGAGAGAATGTGCCAGCTGGAAGATCTGGGATTTATCAGAGATCGCACCGAAAGGACAGCTTACCATACACATGCCGCAGGAAACACATTTGTCATCCAGGATCTTTGCACGGCCCTGCTCGTCGCTTCCGATGGCTTTCACCCCACATGCCTGCTCGCAGGGACGGGTGTTGTGGGAAATTGCGTCATAAGGACAGACTGCTTTGCATTTTCCGCATTTAATGCATTTGTCCTGATCGATGTAAGATTTTCCGTTGATCATGGAAATTGCGCCTTTGGGGCAGGCCTGCATACATGGATGGGCTACACAGCCTCTGCACATGTCACTGACAATATACCTGTTAGGAGGGCAGGCGGCACAGGCAGACGGGATCACCTGCATAAGAGGCGGCTCGTAATACTTTTCATCAATGTTGCTGGCTTCCAGACCGGAGGTAAGATGCACGGCTTTGTTTTCCGGACGGAGAGAAAGTCCCATGGCAAGACGCACACGTTCACTGGCAACTGCACGTTCCCGGTAAATACTTTCACGGTACTGGGCACGTTCTTCCACAATGCTATAAGGGATGGCTTCGATATCATGGATCAGGGATTCGTCTGTGGAATCGAATCCGATTTTAGCCACTTCTGTAAAGATTTTGTGTCGTATCTGTTTTACAGGGGTATCGAGATTTCGCATAGTTATTTTCTCCTCTGTTTTATATTTGTCTACCGATACCTGTTATATTATAGGAAAAAAATCGGATAATCAATATGAATCCTGTATTTTTACAGGCACACATAAAATGTTTTGCAGAAAGTACAAAACAAGACTGGGATATTTCAGCAGCCCTTTAAAAATTGAAGAAAAAATAACAAACACGTTTAAAGAGTAACAAAGTTTTTGGTTATTTCTGAAAATTCCAGAAAAATCTGAAATATATCTTGTAGAAAGTGCTGGTTTCATGTATAATTACAGCATAAGTCACTGGCAAAAAGTGACAGAAATAGTGGGGATTAAGCAAACAACCGTTAAGGAGGGAAATGCATGTTAGATCAGTCTTATTACAGGAAGACGGACGAGATTATTGAGCGTTATGGGCGCAAAGCAGCGTCCCTGATTCCGATTATGCAGGATATTCAGGCTGAATACCGTTATCTTCCGGGAGAACTTCTCACCTATGTGGCTTCAGAGATCGGTGTAACAGAAGCCAAAGCATTCAGTGTAGCGACTTTTTATGAGAATTTTTCTTTTGAACCAAAGGGAAAATATATCATCAAAGTATGTGACGGAACAGCATGTCATGTTCGTAAGTCTATGCCTGTAAAAGAAGCGTTGATGAAAGAACTGGGATTAACTCATAAGAAGCATACAACAGACGATATGATGTTTACTGTGGAAACTGTTTCCTGTCTCGGCGCATGCGGGCTGGCGCCGACACTTACCGTTAACGATGAGGTACACCCGAAGATGACACCGGAAAAGGCGGTGGAGCTTCTGGAAGAATTGAGAGGTGAGAAGGCATGAGTATTATTTCAAAAGAAGATCTGCTCAATAAGCAGAAAGAAGTTCAGGATACGATCGATACCTATACCTGCCGTGTTCTTGTCTGTTCCGGTACCGGCTGTATGGCTTCCGGCGCACAGAAGATCTATGATGAAATGGTAAAGCTCTGCGCAGATCTGGACGGAGTCCAGGTGGAAATGCAGAAGGACATCCCTCATCTCGGCGTTGTAAAAACAGGCTGCCAGGGTCTGTGCGAGCTTGGACCTCTTATGAGGATCCAGCCCTATGATTATCAGTATGTACATGTACAGGTGGAGGACTGCAAGGAAATCGTAGACCGTACTGTACTTGCCGGCCAGCCGGTAGAACGTCTCTTCTACAGAGACCATGAGGAAGTCTGTCCTCATCCGGATGATATTCCGTTTTTAAATCAGCAGACCCGTATCGTTCTGGAAAACTGCGGCAAGATCGATGCAGAGTCCATTGACGAATATATTGCAGCTGGCGGCTTCCAGGCTATGGCAAAGGCATTCTTTGACATGACTCCGCAGGATGTGATCGATGAAGTGACGAAATCCGGTCTTCGGGGTCGCGGCGGCGCAGGTTTCCCTGCAGGCAAGAAATGGGGGCAGGTAGCCCGCCAGAAAGAAACGACAAGATATGTGGTATGTAATGGTGACGAGGGTGACCCGGGAGCATTTATGGACGGCTCCGTAATGGAAGGTGATCCTTATAAGATGATCGAGGGTATGGTCATTGCTGCTTATGCAGTAGGCGCCGAAAACGGATATATCTATGTAAGAGCCGAATATCCTCTTTCAGTACAGAGACTGCGCATGGCCATTGAACAGGCGGAAGCCTACGGACTTCTGGGAACCAATATCCTGGGTTCCGGTGTAAATTTCTATTTACATATCAACAGAGGCGCAGGTGCTTTTGTCTGCGGTGAAGGTTCTGCTCTGACCGCATCCATTGAAGGCAACAGAGGTATGCCTCGAGTGAAACCGCCCCGTACTGTAGAAAAGGGACTGTGGGAAAAACCAACTGTTTTAAATAACGTGGAAACTTATGCAAATGTTCCGAAGATCATCCTTCAGGGAGCAGACTGGTTCCGCACCATCGGAACAGAGGGCAGCCCGGGAACAAAAACCTTCTCTTTGACAGGCGCGATTGAAAATACAGGTCTGATCGAGGTTCCTATGGGAACAAATCTCCGCCATATTATTTATGATATCGGCGGCGGGCTGAAAAGCGGCGCTGCGTTTAAGGGTGTTCAGATCGGCGGACCTTCCGGCGGATGTCTGATTGACGAGCAGCTGGATCAGCCGCTTGATTTCGATTGTGTAAAAAAACTGGATGCTATCATGGGCTCAGGCGGACTTGTTGTAATGGATGAAAATACCTGTATGGTAGAGGTGGCACGTTTCTTTATGAGCTTTACCCAGAGAGAAAGCTGCGGTAAATGTGTTCCGTGCCGTGAAGGTACCAAACGTATGCTGGAGATCCTGGAGCGGATCGTTGCCGGTAAGGGAGAAATGTCAGACCTTGACGAGCTGGAAGAGCTTGCGACCATGGTACAGAGCATGGCTCTCTGTGGCCTTGGAAAGAGCGCGCCTCTCCCGGTTATCAGTACGCTGAAGCGGTTCCGCAGTGAGTACGAGGAGCATATCAGAGATAAGAAGTGCCGTGCAAAGGTTTGTACAGCCCTTCGTCAGTTCCACATTAATGAAGAGTTCTGTATCGGATGCGGCAAATGTGCAAAGAACTGTCCGGCAGGAGCGATCACCGGAAAGATCAAACATCCGTATCACATCAACAATGATCTTTGTATCAAGTGCGGTGCATGTAAGGATAACTGTAACTTTGATGCAATTTATGTGGAAGCGTAAAAGGGAGGAACGATTATGGGTACAATGACCATTGACGGTAGAAAAGTTGAATTTACCGATGAAAAAAATGTCCTGACCGTTATCCGCAAGGCAGGCATTAATATACCGACACTGTGCTATCATTCCGAGGTTTCCATCTTCGGCGCATGCCGTCTGTGTACAGTGGAGGATGACAGAGGCAGAACCTTTGCCTCCTGTTCAGAAGAACCAAGAGACGGAATGGTGATCTACACCAACTCCGGAAGGGTCAAAAAATATCGTAAGCTGATCGTGGGGCTTCTTCTTGCAGCACACTGCAGAGACTGTACCACCTGTATCAAAAGCGGCGAATGTATCCTTCAGGAACTGGCACACCGTCTTGGAGTAAGAGATATCCGTTTTGAAAATACAAGAGAAATCCATGAGATCGATACAAGCTCGCCATCTATTGTAAGGGATCCGAATAAATGCATCCTTTGCGGTGACTGTGTACGTGCCTGTGAAGAGCTTCAGGGCATCGGCGCTCTGGGATTTGCATACCGTGGAACAGAAGCCATGGTTATGCCGGCATTTAACAAAAAAATTGCGGAAACAGACTGCGTAAACTGTGGCCAGTGCCGTGTATTCTGTCCGACAGGCGCTATTTCCATTAAGAATCACATGGATGAAGCATGGGAAGCTCTTGCAGATCCCAATGTGCGTGTGGTTGCTCAGATCGCCCCGGCAGTCCGTGTGGCAGTGGGAGATCACTATGGACAGCCTAAGGGCCGCAGCGTAATGGGCAAGATCGTCAATGCGCTCCACAGAATGGGCTTTGATGAGGTTTATGATACGACCTTCAGCGCAGACCTTACCATTATGGAAGAGTCAGCAGAATTCCTGAAAAGAATTGAAAAGGGAGAAAACCTTCCGCTTCTGACTTCCTGCTGTCCTGCATGGGTGAAGTTTGTAACTGACCAGTATAAGGATTATATCCCGAATATTTCCACCTGCAGATCACCGCAGCAGATGATGTCTGCCGTGATCAAAGAATACTTCCGTGATCCGGAACATGCGCAGGGCAAAAAGACAGTGATGGTTTCCATCATGCCATGTACCGCCAAGAAGGCAGAAGCCATCCGTCCGAACAGCTTTACCAAAGGCGAGCAGGATACCGATATTGTTATCACCACTACGGAACTGATCCGTATGATCGATAACTTTGGTCTGGACTTTGCATCTCTTGATCCCGAAGCCTGTGATATGCCGTTTGGATTCGGCTCCGGCGGCGGCGTGATCTTCGGTGTGACCGGAGGTGTTACAGAGGCAGTTCTGAGACGCCTTTCTCCGGAACATACAAAAGAGGCCATGAGAGAAATCTCCGAGTGCGGTGTGCGCGGTGATGAGGGAATTAAAGAGTTCAGCGTTCCTTATAAGGGAATGGATGTGAAGATCTGCGTAGTCAGCGGTCTTGCAAATGCAAGAAAAGTGATGGATCGTGTGAAAAACGGCGAAGCAGAATACCATCTCATTGAGGTAATGGCATGCAGACGAGGCTGCATCATGGGCGGCGGACAGCCTACCAGAGCCGGTGACAGAACCAAGGCTGCAAGAGCCAAAGGCCTGTACAATGCAGATAACACCATGATTATTAAGAAATCAGATGAGAATCCGCTTGTGATCGAGCTGTATGATACTCTTCTGAAAGGAAAAGAGCACGAACTGCTCCATAATGATTTTTATTAACAGAACTAAATAAAAGGGCGGGGATGACTGCAAAAGAGCAGATCATCCCTGCCCTTTTGCAGTCTTTGCAGAATATGAATACTACACATGAGCAAAGGATATATGATATAAAGAAAAAAACAAAAGAAAACAGATGAAAAAAGTAAAAACAATTCTTTTCAGTATCGTGTGTCTGATGGCGGCATGTTTTGCGGCAGTGGTTTTATTAAACATGAGAAATGACAAATATGATAAGCTGCCGGACGCTGACAGACAGGCTCTGCTGGAACTGGAGACCTACATGAAAGCGGAACAGGTCACTCCGGTCTGGCAGGACTTTTCTCTTTATGACAAGACATTTGTGACGATAAATAAATCGGATAAAACCGTATATCTGGTGAACCCGGAAAAAGAACCAAAAGGAATATTTGTCCGCAGGATCAAGATGCCTTCCGATTCCGGACTCAGATGCGCAAAAGAATCCGCGATAAAGAAGCCCTCTATGATCTTGCAGAAGAATATGTGGGAATACAGGCATCCAGGATCGTGGGATATGATTATGGAGTTATGTATTTTACAAATCAGGCAGATGTACCTTTTTCTACAGTTGTGCCCAATGTGGAGGCAGGGCTTGTCAGCCGGGATTTCGTGGCAGACTCCATTCCTTACCGTACAGGAGCAACTCTCTGTCAGCTGATGGATGCCATGGAGCTGACAGACTGGCAGGAGAGACTGAACAATCGGGAAGAAGCGACTCTTCTCTCTGTTTTGGAATCTTATCTTGTATAAGCTGTTTACTACAGATATTCTCACAGAGCCTCTGACTGTGACCGGAGATGCAATGGCTCATCTTTTTGTTCCCTGTGACTGTCCGGATACGGATTTCGTGTTCCGGATTACAGACGTAGATGAAAACGGCAGATCCATAAAGCTTGCAGATGGCGTTCTGGGAGCTAAATACAGGAATGGATTTGAATCGCCGCAGTATATGGAGCCGGAAAAAGTGTATGAGATCCCTATCCGTACAACAAAGATCTCCCATACATTTCTTCCGGGACATCGGATGCGTTTTACGATTACATCCAGTGCAAAGAATTTTATCTTCCCGAACAGCAATACCAGGGAGGGATTCAACAGCGAAATATGGCGAAAAGCAAAGATCAGGGTTTACCAGTCGGGAAGGTATAGGTCTTATGTGGATTTGATCGTGGAAAAATAAAAAGTTCCGCTGCTTAATTGCAGCGTCATTTTTTATTCTGGATTGGATATGCTTTCACATATTCTCTTGCGAAACCACTTTTTTTGCGTTAAAATATTTTCAGATACTGATTTCATATTATATAAAAGAGGTGCAAATATGCGTGAAATACAAGCATCGCAGATCACGGATGTGGTCGAACGTCTCTGTATAGAGGCGAACACAGTTCTTCCGGAGGACATGAAACAGGCAATCCGGACCTGCAGGGCATGTGAGGACGGAGACATTGCCCGGGGCGTTCTGGACAACATTATCGAAAACTACCAGATCGCAGAAAAAGAATGTGTGCCAATCTGTCAGGATACAGGAATGGCATGTGTATTTCTGGAAATCGGTCAGGATGTGCACATTTCCGGCGGAGATCTGACAGAAGCAGTAAATGAAGGTGTCCGCAGAGGCTATGACAAAGGATACCTGCGTAAATCCGTTGTAAAGGATCCTGTCCGCAGAGGAAATACGGGAGATAATACACCGGCTATGCTGTACACAGAGATCGTGCCCGGTGAGCAGATCAAGATCACTGTGGGACCGAAGGGCTTCGGAAGTGAAAACATGAGCGCCATCCGCATGTTCAAACCATCAGCAGGGCTGCAGGGCATTAAGGACTTTATCCTGGAAACGGTAGAAACAGCAGGTCCGAACCCCTGTCCTCCTATGGTTGTGGGTGTGGGTATCGGAGGAACTTTTGACAAGGCGGCGCTTCTGGCGAAGAAGGCGCTGATGCGCCCGGTAGATTCCGAGAATCCGGATCCGTATTATGCAGAACTGGAAAAAGAAATGCTTCAGAAGATCAATGAGCTGGGCATCGGACCCCAGGGCTTTGGAGGAAAAACAACTGCAGTGGGATTAAACATTGAGACTATGCCTACCCATATTGCAGGGATGCCCTGTGCCATTAATATCAGCTGCCATGTAACACGACACAAAACGGAGGTGCTTTAAGATGGAACGACATATTACTTTGCCTCTGACAGAGGAAGTGGCAAGAAGCCTTCACGCAGGTGATTCGGTATACCTTACAGGTGAGATCTATACCTCCCGAGATGCCGGTCATAAGAGAATGTGCGAGGCTCTGGCCAGAGGAGAGGAGCTTCCTTTTGATCCGAAAGATGCAACGATATATTATGTGGGTCCCACACCGGCCAAGCCGGGGCAGGTGATCGGCTCAGCAGGTCCGACAACCAGTGGAAGGATGGATGCGTATGCACCGACTATGATGTCTGTGGGCTCAAGAGGAATGATCGGAAAAGGCGCACGTCTTCCCGAGGTAGTGGATGCCATGAAAAAGTACGGCGGAGTGTATTTCGGGGCCATTGGAGGCGCAGGTGCTCTTCTTGCAAAATGCATCAAAAAGGCAGAGCTTGTGGCATATGAAGATCTTCAGTCAGAGGCTCTGAGACGGCTTTATGTAGAAGATATGCCTCTTGTGGTGATCATTGACAGCGAGGGCAGAAATCTTTATGAAGAGGGAAGAGCAGCCTATCTTCAGAGCCATAAAACACAAGAATAGGATAGAAAAAGAATTATACTGAAAACATAAAAGGGAATGGAGATCATTCCCGCATGATAAAGAAAAAGGAGGAATTGCCGATGTCAGTAATGGATGGATGCGAAAGCCAGCACAGAACCTCAGTGATCGAAGAGAGAGTCTGTCCGGAATGTGGAAAGGAAGTGGAGGTATTTACTTCCCGTGGGAAGATTACAGAGGATACTGCCTGCGACTGCGGATATGTATTTAAAGCAGAAGAAGCAGTTCCGCTGAAAACAGAACCGAAAGAAAAATAAAGGAAAGACAGGTTTTGGGCAGAAACACCTGAAACAGTAACATGAATGGAAGTCCCCCTGCATATAAATATAACAATACATGGGATTGTTTGAATATATGCAAGGGGGCATTTTTTATGGAAAATTTTCAGGTTTACCGGGATATTCAGGCCCGTACCGGCGGTGATATATACATAGGTGTTGTTGGTCCGGTCCGTACAGGAAAATCCACCTTTATCAGACGTTTTATGGAGCAGATGGCTCTCCCCGGGATCAGCGAAGAGAAGCAGGCAGAGGTCCGGGATCAGCTTCCTTTAAGTGGATCGGGAAAGCTGATCACTACGGTTGAGCCAAAATTCATTCCAAGGGAAGCGGTTCCGGTTATCCTGGGAGAAGAACAGAGTGTAAAGCTCCGTCTGATCGATTGTGTGGGTTTCCTTGTAAAAGGAGCTTCTGGTCATGTGGAAGAAGGAAAGGAACGTATGGTAAAAACCCCCTGGTCTTCAAAAGCCATTCCGTTCCATGAGGCAGCTCAGATCGGAACGAGAAAAGTGATTCGGGAACATTCCACCATTGGACTTCTGATTACCTCAGATGGAAGCTTTGGGGAAATTCCAAGAGAAAACTTTCTGGAAGCAGAGGAAAAAACAGTAGAGGAACTGAAAAAACAGAAAAAACCGTTTCTGGTTCTTGTCAATTCCCAGTTTCCTTATAAGGAGGAAACGATTCAGCTGGCACAGGAACTTCAGAAAAAATATGGTGTTACGGCTGTGACTGCCAACTGCGAACAGCTGCGGAGGGAAGACATCACCAGACTCCTGGAAAAGGTTTTGTATGAATTTCCGATCAGTGAAATCCATTTTTTTATACCCAAATGGGTTGAGATTCTGCCGGCAGACCATGAACTGAAAGCCCAGCTTCTGGGACAGATCCGAAAGCTTATGACCGGACTGAGCCGGATCTGTGATATAAATCGGGAGACAGTAAGGCTTGAAAGCCCTTATGTACAGGACACACTTCTGGAAGAAGTAGAGCTTTCCAACGGTATCGTCCGGGTGCGGATTCAGGTAAAGGATGAATATTATTATCGGATTCTCAGTGAACTTTGCGGAATAAAAATGGAAAGTGAATATGATCTGATCCATACGATGAAAGAACTTGCGGGAATGAAGGAAGAATATGTAAAGGTACAGTCGGCAATTGGAGCAGTGCGGGAGTCAGGATACGGGGTGGTCGTGCCGGAACTCCGGGAAATTCAGATTCAGGAACCGACTGTGATCAGACAGGGGAATAAGTTTGGCGTAAGGATCCGGTCAAAGAGCCCTTCCATTCATATGATAAAAGCCAACATAGAGACAGAGATAGCTCCAATTGTAGGGACGGAGCAGCAGGCAAAGGATCTGATACAGTATATTGGAGAAAGCTCCAGCAGGGGAGAGAGCATCTGGGAAACGAATATTTTCGGAAAATCCATAGAACAGCTTGTACAGGATGGGATACGAAGTAAAATTGCTTCTATAGGGGAAGAAAGCCAGGTGAAGCTGCAGGACACAATGCAGAAGATTGTAAATGACAGCAAAGGCGGGCTGGTCTGCATTATAATTTAAAAAAAATAGAAGAATGAGCGTGATTTCTGTTTCTTTATGTCGTATTATATACAGAACCTGTTTTACGAAAAGAAGAAATGAGGTACGGAACATGGAAAAACAGAAAATTCTCGCGGAACGGCTGAAGCTTCTGTGTATGGAACGGAAGATGTCTTATTATATGCTGTCCTGCAGATCTGACGTTCCCATCAGTACGATCATGAATATCATTCATTGTACAACGAAAAATCCGGGAATCTTTACGATCGTGCGGATTTGTTCGGCGCTTCACATTACAGTGAGGGAATTTTTTGACACAGAAGAATTTGAGAATCTTTCCAGACCGGAACAGGAATAAAGCAAAGAGACTGATACAGACTGATCTTCCCTGTCAGACCGACAGGCTTCCTATCAGACTGTATCAGTTTCTTTTTACCTAAAGCTCCCGCTGGCTGATAGCGGTCTGTACATGTTCAACAAACAGTTCACGGACTTTTTCATAGGCGCCCAGTCCTTTAAGGACGGATTCCGCCTCATATCCGGCCTCCTGAAAACGGGAAAGCCAGGATTCCGGGTGGCTGCCTGCCATATCGTTATGGGCATGGTCTCCGGCAACGATCATGAATGGGGCAAGGACCACTTTGTCTACAGAGGTACAGGCTTCTTCGCGATCACTGTCCGATGCAGGAATACGGTAATTGCCGATCTGATGGATCAGCTCCTGAACAGAAGGCTTTGCCTCTACAGTTCCAAGAAAAATATTGGGATATCCCATGTCTTTAAAAAGCTGATCCAGTTCCTCATACACATGATTTACCTGATGAGTGGTTCCATGTCCCATCAGTACAAGTGCGGTATTATCGTCCAGTTCTTCAAAGCGTTTGGCAATGGCATGGACAATGGTTTCTGCATCCTTCTGTCCGGAGAGGAGAGGAGTACTAAAGGAAATGGAACGGAAATTCTCCTTATATGAAAGAATCTCATCTTTCATTGCATGGTTTTCGATGCCGTCCAGAATATGGGTGGGCTGTACGACAACCTCGGTGATCCCGTCGTCGATCATCTGCTCCATGGCTTCTCTGACATTGGGGATTGTGATCTGATCCCGCTTTTTTAAAATGGAAAGAATCATCCGGCTTGTCCAGGCACGGTAGATCCGATATTCGGGAAAAGCGGCAGTGATGTCATTTTCAATCCGTTCTATGGTTGCTTTTCTGGCATCTTCATAGCTGGTGCCAAAGCTGACTACCAGAATGGCTTTATGGCTGTGTTTCATGGAAATATCCTCCGTAAGCTGCATTCACAGTTTTATCCTTTTTCTGCCATATATTATACTATAAAAATCAATCTGAGAAAACAAAAATACGGCAAAAAACAAAAATCATATTGACTTTTTAGTAAGGCAATAATATCATACCAACATACGTAATAGATATGTAAATTGGGATACAGAAGGAAAGGTGGAAGAAAATATGGCAAAGATTTATAAAGGTGCAGCAGAACTGATCGGAAACACTCCTCTGGTAGAGGTATCTAATGCGAAAAAAGAACTGGAGCTTCAGGCAGATATACTGGTGAAACTGGAATATCTGAATCCTGCAGGCAGTGTAAAGGACCGGGCTGCCCGGGAGATGATCCGGGATGCGGAAGAACGCGGGATCCTGAAGGAGGGCTCAGTGATCATAGAACCTACTTCGGGAAATACCGGAATCGGTCTGGCTTCTATAGCTGCCGTAAAAGGATATCGTGTGATCCTGACGATGCCGGAGACCATGAGTGTGGAGAGGCAGAATATCCTGAAGGCTTATGGCGCCGAGATCATTCTTACAGAGGGTGCGAAGGGAATGCAGGGAGCCATTGACCGGGCAGAGGAGCTGGCTCGTGAAATACCGGGAAGCTTTATAGCCGGACAGTTTGTCAATCCGGCCAATGCAGAAACGCACAAAAAGACCACCGGACCGGAGATCTGGAGAGATACCGACGGAAAGGTAGACATTTTCGTAGCCGGTGTAGGCACAGGAGGAACGATTACCGGTGTGGGAGAGTACCTGAAAGCACAAAATCCAAAGATACAGGTCGTGGCAGTGGAGCCTTCTGATTCACCGGTGCTTTCTCAGGGAAAGGCAGGTGTCCATAAGCTTCAGGGCATTGGAGCCGGTTTTGTACCAGAGGTACTGAATACAGAAATCTATGACGAAGTGATCACGGTGGAAGCTGAAGACGCCTTTGCAGCAGCCAGACTTCTTGCCAGAAAAGAAGGGTTTCTTGTGGGAATCTCTTCCGGGGCAGCCTTTCACGCAGCGGCAGTGCTTGCACGTCGTCCGGAAAACGGGGGAAAGACGATCGTAGTGCTTCTTCCGGATTCCGGAGACCGATATTATTCCACACCACTGTTCCAGCAGCAGTGACGAAAAATAACCAGCAGAACGGAGAGAAACATGGAAAAGACCATTACAGAGGACAGACAGAGAGAAATTGAGAGGAGTATCATAAAGAAATTCCGGAAACCTGTCTGGAGAAGATTTACCAAAGCTATCAACGAGTATGAACTGATCAAGGACGGAGATAAAATCGCCGTATGTATTTCCGGCGGAAAGGATTCCATGCTGATGGCAAAACTGTTTCAGGAGCTTGCACGCCATGGAAAGAAAAATTTTGAGGTGGTTTTTCTTGTAATGAATCCTGGTTATAACGATGCCAACTATCAGCTGATCCTCAGTAATGCCAGGACACTTGGTATTCCCATTACTGTTTTTGAGTCAGAGATTTTTGACATTGTGAAGGACGAAAAAAGCTCTCCCTGCTATCTTTGCGCCCGGATGCGCAGAGGATATCTTTACAGCAGAGCCAAAGAACTGGGCTGCAACAAGATCGCTCTCGGACATCATTATGATGATGTGATTGAAACGATCCTGATGGGAATGCTTTACGGCGCCCAGGTACAGACGATGATGCCCAAGCTGCACAGTACGAATTTTGAGGGAATGGAACTGATACGCCCCATGTATCTGATCCGTGAGGAGGATATCATCCACTGGGCAAATTATAACGGCCTCCGCTTCCTCAGATGCGCCTGCCGTTTTACCGAACAGTGCGCCAATAAAGAGGAAACAGATAAAAGCTCCAAGAGAGCGGAGGTAAAAGAACTGATCCATACTCTTGCACAGAAGGACCCGGTGATCGAGTTTAATATTTTCAAAAGCGTGGAGAATGTAAACCTGAATACCGTAGTGGCTTATAAGAAGGACGGTGTGAAACATCATTTTCTGGAAACCTATGACGAACAGTAACAGAGAGAGGCTGTAAAAATGAAAATTTCCACAAGAGGACGATATGCCATCCGGGTAATGCTGGATCTGGCAGAACATGATAAAGGACAATATATCCCACTGATGGATATTGCAAAAAGACAGGAAGTATCTGAAAAATACCTGGAATCCATCGTGTCTGTATTAAGTAAAAACAAATTTGTCCATGCACTTAGAGGAAAGGGCGGCGGTTACCGCCTTTCCAGAGCACCGGGAGAATACACCATAGGAAGTATCCTGAGACTGACCGAAGGGTCTCTGGCTCCCATTGCCTGCCTTGAGGATGAGCCGAATCTTTGTGAAAGAGCCGGAGAATGCAGGACCCTTAGCATGTGGCAGGGATTTCATAAACTGATCAATGAGTATTTTGACGGGATCACTCTGGAGGATCTTATGCATTGAAATTTTCTTTTTTCTATGCTATAGTAAAAACAGATTCAGAGGAAAGACAGGATGAGATAGATGGACCAGAGATTTTTTGATGCAGTAGAAGATAATCCGATCATCGCAGCAATAAAGAGTCCGGAGGATCTGAAGGAATGCTGCAGTATTCCGGAGATACGGATTGTTTTTATCTTATATGGAGACATCTGTTCCCTGAAAGAGATCGTAAAGACAGTAAAGGATTCCGGCAAGATCGCCATGGTTCATGTGGACCTGATCAGTGGTCTCAGTACAAGAGAGATCGCTGTGGACTTTGTTCATACGAACACAGAGGCGGACGGGATCATTACCACCAGACCAACCTTGATCAAACGAGCAAAGGAACTGTCCATGTATACGGTTCTTCGGGTGTTCCTTCTGGATTCTATGGCATATGAGAATATCTGCAGCCAGCAGTACAGTGTAAAGCCGGATTTTATGGAGGTGCTTCCCGGAGTGATGCCAAAGATCATTAAGAAGCTCAGCCATTCGATCAAGACCAGGATCATTGCCGGAGGACTGATCTCAGACAGAGAATCGGTGATGGCTGCCCTGGATGCCGGAGCCTGCGGGGTTTCCTCTACCTGTCATCAGGTGTGGAGAATGTAGGAGGAGACTGCAGAGAGACAAAACTGAATCATTGAGGCAAGAGAAAAGAGAGCCTGACAGATAGCGCACAGAAAAGCTGCGTTTATTTGTCGGGCGTTTTTTGTTTACCAGCCAGAAAAGGAGAGGAAAGATATGTATGATGTAGTGATCATTGGAGCAGGTGTGACAGGTACGGCCTGTGCAAGGGAACTGTCCAGATATCAGGCAAAGATCTGTGTGTTGGAAAAAGAAGAGGATCTCTGCTGCGGCACTTCCAAAGCAAACAGTGCCATTGTCCATGCAGGCTATGATGCAAGGGAAGGATCCCTGAAAGCAAAATTGAATGTAAGGGGAAATGAAATGATGGAACAGCTTGCACAGGAGCTGGATTTTCCATTTAAAAGGAACGGATCTCTGGTGATCTGTCTCCATGAGGAAGATTTTTCCAGACTGAAGATTCTTTATGAAAGAGGGATCAAAAACGGGGTCAAAGATCTCAGGATTCTTGACCGGGAACAGGTAAAGGAGATGGAACCGAATATTTCAGATCAGGCATATGCAGCGCTGTATGCGCCGACGGCAGGCATTGTATGTCCGTTTGGGATGAATATTGCCTTTGGAGAGAATGCGGCAGTCAACGGAGTGGAATTTTATTTTAATACGGAAGTGAAGGGAATCCGCAGACTGGAGGAGGGCTGGGAGCTCTCTACCTCCAGAGGAAGCTTTCGGGGAAAATGGATCGTGAACGGAGCAGGCGTTTATGCAGACAGGTTCCACAACATGGTCAGCGGAGAAAAAATACATATTACAGCCAGACGGGGCGAATACTGCCTTCTCGATCACAGCGCAGGGGAATATGTGTCGCACACCATCTTTGCTCTTCCGGGAAAATATGGAAAAGGAATTCTGGCAGCGCCTACCGTACATGGAAATCTGCTTCTGGGTCCTACTGCCATAGATACGGAGGACAAGGAAGGAACCTGTACCACCAGAGAGGGCCTGGATCAGGTTCTGGAAAAAGCCGGAATGAATGTAAAAAAACTCCCCATGCGTCAGGTGATCACCTCCTTTGCAGGCCTGCGTGCCCATGAGGACGGGGATGATTTCATGATAGGAGAGCCGGAAGATGCGCCGGGCTTTCTGGACTGCGCCGGAATCGAATCTCCGGGTCTGACGGCAGCGCCTGCCATTGGTGAAATGGCAGCAGGGATCCTGAAAGAAAAAATGGGACTGAAAGAAAAGACAGATTTTATCTCCACAAGAAAAGGAATTCTGGATCCCAAAACACTTGAGAAAGAAGCATACCGGAAGCTGATAAAAGAGCAGCCTGCCTATGGAAATATCATCTGCCGCTGCGAAAAGATCACAGAAGGAGAAATCCTGGATGCGATTCACCGTCCGCTGGGAGCCCGGTCTCTGGATGGGATCAAACAAAGGACACGGGCCGGCATGGGAAGATGCCAGTCCGGATTCTGCGCGCCCAGGACCATGGAGATTCTTGCACGGGAGTTAAAGGTGGATATGTCGGAGATCACCAAGTCCGGAGGACGATCCAGGATCATTGAAGGTATAAATAAAGATTCGTTATGAAAAATACAGAAAGCGAGAGAAACGTATATGGAAAACTATGAGATCGTGGTCATTGGAGGAGGCCCTGCAGGGCTGGCGGCAGCCATAGCCGCAAAGCAAAACGGAATGGAAAAGGTTCTGATCCTGGAAAGAGACCGGGAACTGGGAGGAATCCTGAATCAGTGTATCCATAATGGTTTCGGTCTTCATACCTTTAAAGAGGAACTTACCGGACCGGAATATGCAGAAAGATTTATACATCTTGCACAGCAGGCAGGAGTGGAATATCGGTTAAACACTATGGTCATGGACATCAGTCCGGATAAAAGGATCACTGCCCTGAACCGGGCTGAGGGACTTCTGGAAATTCAGGCAGAAGCAGTAATCCTTGCCATGGGCTGCAGAGAGCGATCCAGAGGAGCGCTGAACATACCCGGATACCGGCCGGCCGGGATCTTTTCTGCCGGTACAGCGCAGAGACTTGTAAATATGGAGGGATATCTTCCGGGACGTGAGGTGGTGATCCTGGGATCCGGAGATATCGGACTTATCATGGCAAGGAGAATGACGCTGGAAGGAGCAAATGTAAAGGTGGTTGCAGAGCTGATGCCATATTCCGGAGGACTGAAAAGAAACATTGTCCAGTGTCTGGATGATTTTGACATTCCACTGAAGCTCAGTCATACAGTCGTAGATATCAAAGGAAAAGAACGGGTAGAGGGAGTGACTCTTGCACAGGTGGATGAAAAAGGAAGGCCTGTACCGGGAACGGAAGAAGAGTACAGCTGTGACACGCTTCTGCTTTCCGTAGGCCTGATCCCGGAAAATGAGCTTTCCAGAGAGATGGGGGTGGAACTGAATCCTGTCACCAGTGGTCCGCAGGTCAACGAAAGTCTGGAAACAAGCGTAGACGGTGTGTTTGCCTGCGGAAATGTACTCCATGTCCACGATCTGGTGGATTTTGTATCCGAAGAGGCGGAAGCAGCCGGCAGACATGCAGCAGACTATATCAGGAAAAAAAGAAAAGACCAGACGAAAGTCAAAAGAACAGAAGCTTTATCCGAAATAGAGCAGGTACCGCTGCTGACCGGAGCAGGCGTCCGGTATACAGTTCCGTCCTTTATCCGGCCGGAACAGATGGAAGACAGCCTGAAGGTACGCTTCCGTGTAGGAAAGGTATATCGGAACTGTTATGTCAATGTATATTTTAATGAGGAACAGATCATTCACAAAAAACGTCTTTATGCGGCTCCTGGCGAGATGGAGGAACTGACTCTGAAAAAAGAACAGCTCACTGAGTTCCCGGGGCTGAAAAAGATTACGATAAGCATGGAGGAAGCATAAACATGGAAAAAAGATATCTCACCTGCATCGGGTGTCCGATGGGCTGTGCCCTGACCGTGACCCTGAATGGAAAAGAAGTGGTTTCTGTGGAAGGGAATACCTGTAAAAGAGGAAAAGTATACGGGGAACAGGAGGTGATATCTCCGGTAAGAACCGTAACAACTACCGTGGTGGTAGAGGGAGGAAATCTTCCTGCCGTTTCTGTAAAAACCAGGACGGATATTCCGAAAGAAAAGATTTTTGACTGCATCAGGGCGCTGAAGAAGATCCGGGTTCCGGCTCCTGTCCGTACGGGACAGACCATCCTCTGTGATGCTGCGGGAACAGGGGTGGACATTATTGCTACAAAGACAGTAGAGTCCCGGTGAATTTGTGGAAAAAGCTCTGTCAGCATTGACATTGCGTGTCGTAATGTTTATCATAAAGAATGGTATGTTTTGTACAAAGGAGAAGCATTATGACGATTTCCATGATTGGAATAGATCACGGCCGTGCGCCGGTTGACATACGGGCATTATTTGCCTTTACAAAAAAGAATGCAGGGGAAGCAATGGAGCAGCTGAAAGAAAAAGCAGGGATCCATGGATGCGTGATTCTTTCCACCTGCAACCGCCTGGAAATCTGGGCGAGTCACGAAGAAGAGGAGGAGCTTTCTCTGTATCAGTGCCTTTGTGAACTGAAGGGCATCCAGGATGGTTCCTATGAAGATTATTTTATCACAAGAAGGGACAGGGAGGCGGCCAGCCACCTGTTCCATCTGGCAGGCGGGCTGAAATCCCAGATCCTGGGGGAGGATCAGGTCCTTACCCAGATCAAGGATGCCCTGAACCTTGCCAGAGAACATTTTGCCTCGGACAGTGTGTTGGAGGTTCTTTTTCGTATGGCTGCAACTGTGGGGAAAAAGATCAAGACAGAAGCCCCGCTTGCACATGGAAATCCTTCGGTGATCCATCAGGCCTTAAGCTCTCTGAAAAAGCAGGGCTATGAAACAGAAAGAAAGACCTGTATGGTCATCGGAAATGGAGAAATGGGTAAGGTGGCAGCACAGACCCTTCGCGAAAACGGAGGTGATGTGACCGTGACGGTACGCCAGTACAGAAGCGGCATCGTGGAAATCCCGGAGGGCTGTAAACGGATCCATTATGGAGAACGTATGGAGTATCTTCCCAAGTGTGATCTTGTGGTCAGCGCAACGGCAAGCCCTAATTTTACTTTAAGAGCGGAAGATTTTGCTCAGCTGACACTGGAGCGGCCTCTGATCCTTCTGGATCTGGCGGTTCCCAGAGATATTGATCCTGCGCTCTCAGAGATTGAGGGAATCGCACTTTATGACATGGACAGCTTTCATTCAGCCGGAATTTCTCCGGAGCAGAAGGAAAGCATCGAAAAGGCAGACAGGATCGTGCAGGCTCAGCTGGAGGAATTTTACCAGTGGCTGGAGGGCAGGGATGTCATTCCCAGAATACAGGAGATCAAAGCTGATGCAGTGGAGGACCTGAACCTCCGCATTGAAAAAATACTGAAAAAAACGCCGATGGAACAGGAAGACAGGCAGAAACTCCTTGAGGCAGTGGATACAGCTGCCGGCAAGGTGGTAAACAAGCTGATTTTCGGGCTGAGAGACTGTCTGAATCAGGAAACCTTCCTGGAATGTGTGGCAGGATTGGAGAAGCTTTATGAAGAATAAACGGTATTTCCCCATGTTCGTGGATCTTTCTGATAAAAAAGTCGTAGTGGTAGGGGGCGGAAATATTGCCACACGGAGAGTAAAAACCCTGCTCCAGTTTACAAGAAACGTAACTGCCATTGCACCGAAATGTACGGCAGAACTTCAGGAGCTGGGAAAGACAGGATATGTGAATCTGATCACCCGGGCGGTAAAGAGAACAGATTTTCAGATGGCATATATGGTTATCGCGGCTACGAATGACTGGAAATTAAATGACGAGATCTATCGCGTCTGTAAGGAAGAAGGCATTTATGTAAACATTGCAGACGATAAAAATAAATGTGACTTTTATTTCCCGGGAATTTATATGAAGGACGAGCTGGTGGTGGGCGTGACAGCCAGCGGTCTGGATCATAAACGGGCAAAAAAAGTCCGGGTTGCTATTCAGGAGGCTATGGAGGAAAGTGCAGAAAATGACGAAGAATAAGATCATCATCGGAAGCAGAGAAAGCAAGCTTGCTGTTCTGCAGAGTGAAATGGTACAGAGCTTTCTTAATGAAAAACATCCGGAAATACATACAGAGATCCTGACAATGAAAACAACCGGAGATAAGATCCTTGACAGGACACTGGATAAAGTCGGGGGAAAAGGACTTTTTGTAAAGGAACTGGATCTTGCCCTTATGGAAAAAAGATCCGATCTTTCTGTTCACAGCCTCAAGGATATGCCGATGGAGGTTCCGGAGGAACTTCCGCTTCTGGCTTTTTCCAAAAGAGAAGACCCCAGGGATGTTCTGGTACTTCCGGAAGGAACAGAAGAGTTAGATAAAACAAAGCCTCTGGGCTGCTCCAGCCTTCGGAGAACCCTGCAGCTGAAAAAGCTCTATCCGGATATGGAGGTGAGAAGCATCCGCGGAAACCTTCAGACAAGGCTTCGGAAGCTGGATGCCGGAGAGTATTCCGGGCTGATCCTTGCCGCGGCGGGATTGAAGCGTCTGGGACTGGAAGACCGGATCCATCGGTACTTTACAGCAGATGAAATCCTCCCGGCAGCAGGTCAGGGAATTCTGGCTGTTCAGGGAAGAAAAGGGGAGGATTATTCCTGTCTGGAGGGATACTGTGATAAAGAAGCATGGATCTGCGGTACTGCAGAACGGGCTTATGTCCGGTATCTGGACGGCGGATGTTCTTCTCCTGTGGCTGTCTACGGTGAAATCCGTGAAGGAAAGCTTCTGCTTCGGGGACTGTACTACCGGGAAGCAGACGGAACCTATATAAAAGGAGAGGCAGAGGGCGAGCTTACGCAGGCAGAAGAGCTGGGAACGGAGCTGGCAAAACGTCTGAAAGGATCCATGGAAAAAGGAGAGACAGCATGAGTGTTGGAAAGGTTTGGCTGGTAGGTGCAGGTCCGGGAGATGCCGGGCTTTTTACACTGAAAGGTCTTGAGGTTTTGAATCAGGCAGAGGTAGTGGTCTATGACAGTCTGGTTGGGCAGGGAGTTCTGACAAAGATTCCGGATTCTGCCCGTCTGATCTATGCAGGCAAGCGCGCAGATAAGCATACGCTTCCACAGGAGGAGATCAATCAGGTGCTTCTTCAGGAAGCGCAGAAGGGATACCGGGTGGTACGCCTGAAAGGAGGGGATCCCTTCCTTTTCGGAAGAGGCGGAGAGGAACTGGAGCTTCTGACAGAGCATGGAATCCCTTATGAGGTGGTTCCGGGTGTGACTTCCTCCCTTGCAGTTCCGGCTTACAACGGAATTCCGGTGACGCATCGGGATTTCTGTTCTTCTCTTCACATTATTACCGGACACAGAAGAGCCGGAAAAGAGTATGACATTAATTTCCGTGCACTGGCAGAAACCAGAGGGACCCTTGTATTTCTCATGGGAGTAGCCGCCCTTCACGATATTTGTCAGGGACTTTTGAATGCAGGCATGGATCCGCAGATGCCGGCAGCTATTCTTCAGAAGGGAACTACGGCAGGTCAGAAAAAAATCGTTGCTGCAGTAAGTACTCTGGAGGACGAGGTGAAGAGCCAGGGGATTGAAACACCGGCGATTATTGTGGTTGGAAAGGTATGTGCTCTGGCAGATGAGTTTGGCTGGTATGAAAGACTCCCCCTTATGGGCTGGAAGGTGCTGGTCACAAGACCGAAAAACAGAAGCTCCCGCACCACAGAGCTTCTCCGGGAAAAAGGGGCAGAGGTTCTGGAACTGCCTTCTATCCGTACAGTAGCCCTGAAAGATCAGGGCAGACTTTATCAGGCACTGGACGAGATTCGGAAATATCAGTGGGCGGTGTTTACCAGTCCTACCGGAGCGGAAATCTTTTTTGAGGAACTGAAAAAGCATCACACAGATATCCGCAGCCTTTTTGGACTGAAGCTTGCGGCTATCGGACAGGGTACCCGGAAGGTTCTGGAGGACAGAGGGCTCCTGGTAGATTTAATGCCGGAGGTTTATGACGGGGATTCCCTTGGAGAAGCTCTGGCGGCACAGCTTCAGGGAGGGGAACACATCCTTCTTCCAAGAGCGCAGAAGGGGAATGAAAACCTGGTAAAGCTTATGGAAAATGCAGGTGGTATCGTAGACGATATCCCTACCTACGAGACGGTTTATGAAAGCAGCCAGATCATTGATATTCAGAAAGAAATTGAAAAAAAACAGATCGACTGTGTAGTATTTACCAGTGCATCTACGGTAAAGGGCTTTGCAGAAAGCGTGGGAAGCGACGATTATGCCGGACTTACCGCAGCCTGTATCGGAAAGCAGACAAAGGCGGCGGCAGATGCCTTTGGCATGGAAACCTATATGGCTGAAAAGGCCACCATTGAGGAGCTGATCCGACTGGTGGAAGAAATAAAAGAGAAAAAGGAAAGAGAGTGAGAAACATGGATTTAATCCAGAGACCAAGAAGACTGAGAGGCAGTGAGACACTGAGAAAAATGGTGAGAGAGACAAGGATTGACAAATCCTCTCTGATCTATCCTTTATTTGTCCGCGAAGGACACAACATTAAGGAAGAAATCCCGTCTATGGAAGGACAGTTCCGCTACAGCGTGGATCAGCTTCCCTATGAACTGGAGAATCTTTCAAAAGCAGGCGTGTCCAGCGTAATGCTGTTTGGAATCCCGGATCACAAGGATGAGGTGGGAAGCGGCGCCTACGCACAGGACGGAATCGTTCAGAAGGCGCTTCGTGAGGCGAAAAAACAGTTTCCGGACATGTACTACATTACAGATGTCTGTATGTGTGAATATACCTCTCATGGGCACTGCGGTGTGCTCTGCGGTCATGAGGTAGAAAATGATGCGACTTTGGAGCTCCTGGCAAAGACAGCGCTTTCTCATGTGGAGGCAGGCGCAGATATGGTGGCTCCTTCGGATATGATGGACGGCCGTGTGCGTGCTATCCGGGAATGTCTGGATCAGGCAGGTCATAAGGAAACGCCGATCATGTCCTATGCAGTTAAATATGCATCTGCCTTTTATGGTCCTTTCCGTGACGCGGCAGGTTCTGCTCCGGCCTTTGGCGACCGTAAGAGCTATCAGATGGATTACCATAACAGAAGGGAAGGTATGAAGGAAGCTCTGACCGATATTGAAGAGGGTGCGGACATCATTATGATCAAACCTGCCATGTCTTATCTGGATATGGTTTCCGAGGTTCATAAAGCCACCAACGAACCCATTGCAGCCTACAGTGTCAGCGGCGAGTACGCCATGGTAAAAGCGGCTGCAAAAATGGGCTGGATCGAAGAAGATAAGATCGTATGTGAGATGGCAGCCAGCGCTTACCGTGCAGGTGTACAGATCTATCTGACTTATTATGCAAAAGAACTTGCAGGATTTATTCAGGAAGGGAGAATCGGCTGATGACCAGATCAGAAGAATTATTTCAGCGTGCAGTAAAGAGAATACCGGGCGGTGTCAACAGTCCGGTCCGTGCTTATGGAGCTATTGGTGAAGCACCGAGATTTATCGACCATGCAGACGGCTGTCATATTTATGATGCAGACGGAAAAGATTATATTGACTATATTGATTCCTGGGGGCCGATGATCCTGGGCCATAATTTTCCGGAGATTCGTGAAGCAGTGGTAAAAGCCTGTGAAAAAGGTTTAAGCTTTGGCTGTGCCACAGCGGTAGAGGTAGAGATGGCAGAATTTATCTGCGAACATCTTCCTCATGTGGAAATGGTCCGTATGGTAAACTCCGGCACAGAGGCAGTGATGAGCGCTGTCCGTGCAGCAAGAGGCTTTACCGGAAGAAACAAGATCATTAAATTCGCAGGCTGCTATCACGGACACAGCGATGCTCTTCTGGTAAGTGCCGGTTCCGGTGTGATGACAAGCGGCGTTCCGGACAGCGCCGGTGTTCCGGCAGGCTGTACCCAGGATACCATGACTGCAGTTTACAATGATCTGGACAGTGTGCGTGCCCTTCTGGAGAGCGCTCCGGATCAGGTGGCAGCTGTGATCGTGGAGCCGGTGGCAGCTAATATGGGAGTTGTTCTTCCGAAAGAGGGATTTCTTCAGGGACTGAGAGAGCTTTGCGACAAAGCCGGAGCCCTTCTTATTTTTGACGAGGTGATCACAGGCTTTCGTCTTGCCTTCGGCGGTGCGGCAGAATATTTTGGCGTAACACCGGATATAGTAACTTACGGTAAGATCATCGGTGCAGGTATGCCGGTAGGCGCCTACGGCGGCAGAAAAGAGGTCATGGAAATGGTTTCTCCTTCCGGTCCTGTTTATCAGGCGGGAACCTTAAGCGGCAATCCGGTTGCCATGGCGGCAGGACTGACTCAGCTGAAATATCTTTATGCCCATCCTGAGGTTTATACAGGACTTGAGAAAAAAGGCGAGAAGCTGTATGAGGGAATGAAGGAGATCGCGGAAAAAGCAGGACTTACCTGTCATCTGAACCATATTTCCTCCCTTGGAAGTATTTTCTTTACCAAAGAAGAGGTATGCGATTATACCTCCGCAAAAACCTCTGACACAAAAGCTTTTGCAAATTATTTCCTTGCCATGCTGAATGGCGGCGTTCACCTGGCTCCGTCCCAGTTTGAGGCAATGTTCTTATCAGACGCTCATTCAGACAAAGTGATCGAACAGACACTGAAGGTATTTGAAGAGGTTGTGACAAAAGGAGAAATTTATGAATAAATCCACATTCGGACGGCATTTTACCGTAACTACCTGGGGGGAATCCCATGGAAAGGCTCTGGGCGCAGTTGTAGACGGCTGCCCGGCAGGGCTCCCTCTTTCCGAAGAGGATATCCAGAAACAGCTGGACAGGCGCAAACCTGGACAGAGCCGTTATACCACAGCCCGTAAAGAAGGGGATCAGGTAGAAATCCTGTCAGGAGTTTTTGAGGGCAGGACAACAGGGACTCCGATTTCCCTTATGGTCAGAAACATGGATCAGAGATCCCGGGATTACGGGAATATTGCATATTCCTACCGTCCGGGCCATGCGGATTTTACCTTTGATTCCAAGTATGGTTTCCGGGATTACCGGGGCGGCGGACGATCTTCCGGAAGAGAAACGCTGGGAAGGGTGGCAGCAGGAGCCATTGCCCTTAAGATCCTGGAATCTATGGGGATTTCCTTCTGCACTTATACAAAGTCCATTGGTCCGGTGGAGATTCAGGAATTTCATCCGGAAGAGATCAGCAATAATGCCTTTTATATGCCGGATGCAGCCGCAGCCAGAAAAGCAGGTGAGTTTCTGGAAGAGTGTATGAAGAATCTGGACAGTGCAGGCGGCATCATTGAGTGCCGGATCCAGGGTGTACCGGCAGGTCTTGGTACTCCGGTTTTCGAGAAGCTGGACGCTGTGCTGGCACAGGCGGTCATGTCCATTGGAGCCGTAAAGGGTGTGGAGATCGGGGAAGGCTTCCACGCGGCAGAAATGAAAGGTTCCCAGGATAATGACGGATTTATCCCTGCTGACGGCGCAATTGTCAAAACATCCAATCATGCAGGGGGCATTATGGGCGGAATCAGTGACGGAAGTGAAATCCTTCTCCGGGCTGCCATTAAGCCCACCCCGTCCATCAGCCTGCCTCAGGATACCGTGACAGATCAGGGAGAAAACATATCTCTGGAGATCCACGGCCGCCATGATCCTGTGATCGTGCCAAGAGCGGTGGTAGTGGTGGAATCTATGTGTGCTCTGGCGATCGTGGACGCTCTTTTTGGAAATATGTATGCACGGCTGGATAAAGTGCAGGAGTTTTATAAAAAATAGAAAGCAGAGAAGGGAGCAGAATAAACGATGTTCCCTTTTCTTCATATGCAAAGGAGGCTGCCATGAAAACTTTTTATGTAAATGGAACCATTCTCACCATGGAAGAAGAGAACCTGTATGCTTCCTACGGCATCACCACGGTACAGGACGGCATGGTAGGGAAACCGCTGTTTCAGCTTTTGAAGGCTGCGGGAAAAATGGGAATCCTGAAGCTGGATATCGTCGGTTATCTGGATATCATGACGGCGGCAGATCTGATCGAAGAGGAGCCGGAATATGCCGGAACCTTATGAGGGAGAAAAGGAATACCGGGGATACCCCATTCACAGTGATGAAAAGCTGAGAGAATATATCGCCCTTGCTCTGGATAAGAAACAGCAGCTTCTTGCTCACTGCAATGGAGATGCGGCTGCGGAGCAGTATGTTTCCCAGTTTGAAAAGGAGCTGGAAAAAAGAGAGAGTTAGGATGCTTTCCGGCCGGAGATGCCGTGGACTATGGAATGAAGTTTACCTTCCACCAGGATACACCGGTGGTGCCACCGGATATGATGCGGACAGTTTCCTGTGCAGTAAACCGTGTGTCAAAAACAGGACAGAGCATCGGTGCAGACGAAAAAATTTCAGTTCTGGAGGCTCTGAAAGCAGAAAAAGATCAGCTGGCGGACATTCGGGTTCTGCAGACAATAAAAGAAAATCAGGCGGTTTTCAGGAGGGGAGCATAATTATGGCATTAAAAGAAGCAAAGGAATATCTGGAGCATCGGGGATACGGAGACCGGATTAGAACGTAATTAAACAAAAGATAAAAGACTGATAAATGAGGCGGTACAAAACTCCATCGTTTATCAGTCTTTTTTCATAAAGAGCTTATTCGGATTTTTCCGGTTTCTTTTTCTCCGGTTTTTCCGGTACCGGCCAGATATGGATGCTGTTAGGTGTTTCTACTTTGTGTGGCTTATCGTTCATGACAATGATATTTTTTTCATAGTCTACACGGAATACGGTGATCGTATTGCTTGCATGGTTGGCAACTGCAATGTGCTGATTGTCCGGGAAGATAACCAGATCCTTTGGATAGTCACCGCTGATGGGAAGATTGAATTTCTTTTCCAGAAGACCGGTTTTCTGATCGATCTCATACATGGAAACAGAATTTTCTCCTGCTGTGGTACAGAAAAGATGTTTTCCGTCAGGTGCCAGTGCAAGTCCGGAGGCAGCATTGTGAATGGCATCCTTATCGTTTTCTTTACGGAGTGTGGAGATGCTCTGGATCAGCTCAAATTCCGGAAGATGGCCGCTGCCGTCATAGCTGTATACTTTGATCTCATTGCTTAACTCAAAGAGAATGTAGGCGAACCGCCCGTCTGCACTGAAACGGATGATTCTTGGACCGCTTTCTCTGGGGCAGCGGAGGATATCCACAAGCTCCAGCTTATGACGTCTTTTATTGATCCGGTAAATTTTTACCTGGTCGATTCCGTTATCTACGGCACAGAGATATTTATTGTCGGGAGTTGGGCGGACACAGTTTACATGAGGGCGGAAGTTACGCTCAGCAACGCTTCCGAGACCTTTATGGAATACACCGTCCATCAGACTGCCCAGACGGCCGTCCCGGTGTGTATGGACAACAGTCACCTTACCGTCATGATAACCCGCAACATAAAGATATTTGCCGTCTACATCTGTTGCAAGGAAACAGCCTCTCATCCCATCGATATCCACGCTGTTGATTCTGGTGAGATCGCCGTTTTCGTCACGTTTAAAAACAGCTACGCCCTCGTCCTCGATCGAATAGAGAAAAAGTCCGTTTTTGGAGATGGTGGTGTGGGAGGAGTTGCTGACCTCTACTTCGTTTCTCTCTGTCAGAGTACCTTTTTCCACATCGACATCATAAACCTGGATCCCCTTGCTGGATCCGTGGGTATAAGTACCCACATATGCCACATATTTTTTATTGTCCATTCTGATTGCCTCCTGATTCTGCAAATTCAGTTTGTTTGTTGTACTGGCTGAATTTATTAAGTGCCCTTATTATAGCATAAACAAAAACCAAGGACAAGATTTCTGGCTTTTGGAAAATGTATTTTATGATGTACGAAACGTATTTTTTCAGGAGGAAATCGAAAAATATAAAATTACGGTAATGTAAAGGGATTGGAATTGACAAAGGAGACGGTACAACTTATAATGTAAGTTATATTTTTGTGTGAGGGTGTTCCGGCATTTTCCGGGACATACGAGAGTGGAAAGGGGAACAGAACCGTGATTAGAATGTTTCGCACATCTGACGGTGCTATTCATGAAATACAGGAACCGCAGGACGGCTGCTGGATCGCACTGACGAATCCGACGGCAACAGAGATTTTTGAAATTTCAGAGCAGTTTCAGATTGAGGTAGACGATCTCAGAGCCCCTCTGGATGAGGAAGAGCGTTCCCGTATTGAAGTAGAGGATGACTATACTCTGATACTGGTGGATGTGCCTATGATCGAAGAAAGAAATGATAAGGACTGGTACGGCACGATCCCTCTTGGTATTATTGTAACGGATAAGATGATTTTTACTGTCTGTCTGGAGGATACGCAGGTACTGACACGATTTATGGAAGGCCGTGTCAGAAACTTTTTTACTTATATGAAGACCCGCTTTATCCTGCAGATCCTTTACCGGAATGCCAGTATGTATCTGCGCTATCTGCGTATCATTGACAAAAAAAGTGAGCAGGTGGAGGAAAAACTCCATCTTTCTCCCAGAAACCAGGAACTGATCGAACTTCTGGAACTGGAGAAATCACTGGTGTACTTTACAACCTCCCTGCGATCCAATGAAGCTGTGCTGGAGAAGCTGATCAAGATTGAGAGCATCAAGAAATATCCGGAGGATACGGAGCTTCTGGAGGACGTTATCATTGAGAATACCCAGGCTATTGAGATGGCGAATATCTACAGCGGAATTCTCAGAAGCATGATGGACGCTTTTGCCTCCGTTATCTCCAATAATCTGAATGATGTGATGAAGATCCTTTCTGTGATCACCATTGTAATGAGTATCCCTACTATTATCTTCAGCGCTTACGGAATGAACCTGAGCGCGGCGGGAATGCCGTTCTCCAAAACACCATGGGGCTTTTTGATCGTTATTCTGATATCCATTGCACTCAGTGTTATTGCTGCAATCGTGCTGTCAAAAAAGAAATATTTCTGATGTAAAGGAGATACGTGATTTTATGAATTGGATTGACAAGCTGGAACGTAAATTTGGAAGATATGGTATTCCGAACCTGACCCTGTATATGGTGATCTGTTATGTTCTGGGGTATTTTCTGATGATCCTGAACCCGGGGATACTGAATATGCTGAGCCTTGAGCCCGCAATGATCCTGAAAGGACAGATCTGGAGACTGGTCACCTGGGTGATCTATCCTCCCCAGACAGGGAATTTTTTGCTGTTTGTAATTTCCATTTTCTTTTTTTATTACCCGATCGGAAATTCTCTGGAACGTACCTGGGGAACCTTCCGGTATAACCTGTATATTTTTTCCGGACTGCTGTTTGTGATGATCGCAGCCTTTCTGACCTATTTCTTTACGGGCAGAGTATATCTGGTAGGTGCTGTGTTTACCACCTATTATGTAAGTATGTCTGTTTTCCTGGCTTATGCGGCCTGCTATCCGAATATGCAGCTCCTTCTGTGGTTTGTGATCCCCATCAAAATGAAATGGATGGGATGGGTATACGGAGCAATCATTCTGTATAATATTATCTATTATTTACGAATCGGTGTATGGGTAATGACCGTGCCTATTATAGCGTCATTTTTGAACTTTGTCCTGTTTTTCTTCAGCGGTATCAGTATGTACCGGTTCCGCCCAAAAGAAGTAAAAAGGAGACGAGAATTCAAAAAGGCCATGGCCCAGAGCCGTGTGAATCCTGCAACAGGAGGAAGTGTTGCCAAGCATAAATGTGCCATCTGCGGACGGACAGAGCTGGATGATCCAAACCTGGAATTCCGTTTCTGCTCCAAATGCAACGGCAATTACGAATACTGTCAGGACCATCTGTTTACACATGAACATGTGAAGTAAACAAACGAGGAGAAAACACCAGACGAGGAGACAGAATTATTATGAAAAAAAGACCATTTGTGACCCTGGAAAAGCTGAGAGAGATCGAAGCTGAATTTCCCACACCTTTTCATCTTTACGATGAAAAAGGAATCCGTGAAAACGCAAAAGCGTTGAAGGAGGCATTTGCATGGAACAAAGGATTTAAGGAGTTCTTTGCAGTAAAGGCAACCCCCAATCCCTATCTGATCCAGATCCTTCAGGAGTATGGCTGCGGCTGCGACTGTTCTTCCATGACAGAGCTGATGATGGCCAAAGCATTAGGCTGCAAAGAGGGGGAAGTGATGTTTTCCTCCAACGATACACCGGAAGAGGAGTTCCGTTATGCAGATGAGATCGGCGGCATCATCAATCTGGATGATATCACTCACATTGAGGCTGTAGAGCGCTCTGTGGGCAAAATCCCCAGGACCATCAGCTGCCGTTACAATCCGGGCGGACTTTTTAAGATCAGCAATGACATCATGGACAATCCGGGGGATTCCAAATACGGAATGACAACAGAGCAGATTTTTGAGGCGTTTCGTATCCTGAGGGAGAAGGGTGCAGAAAATTTCGGTATCCACGCATTCCTTGCCAGCAACACGGTAACAAACGAATATTATCCTATGCTTGCAAAGATCATGTTTGAGCTTGCAGTGAAGCTTCAGAAGGAAACAGGAGCACATATCAGCTTTATCAATCTTTCCGGCGGTATCGGTATTCCCTATAGTCCGGACCAGAGACCAAATGATATCCGTGTGATCGGTGAGGGTGTCCGCAAAGTTTACGAAGAAGTCCTTGTTCCGGAAGGAATGGGAGACGTTGCAATTTATACCGAGCTGGGACGTTTTATGATGGGACCTTATGGCTGCCTTGTAACAAAGGCCATTCACGAAAAGCATACACATAAGGAATATATCGGAGTAGATGCCTGTGCGGTAAACCTGATGCGCCCGGCCATGTACGGAGCATATCATCACATTACGGTTATGGGAAAGGAGCAGGAGGTCTGCGACCATCTTTATGATGTTACAGGGTCTCTCTGTGAAAATAACGACAAGTTTGCCATTGACCGTTATCTTCCAAAGATTGATAAGGGAGATCTCCTTGTGATCCATGATACGGGAGCACATGGCTTTGCGATGGGATACAACTACAATGGCAAGCTGAAATCAGCGGAAATCCTTCTTCATGAGGATGGAAGCTTCCAGCTGATCCGCAGAGCAGAGACACCGAAGGACTATTTTGCAACCTTTGACTGCTTTCCTGTTTACGAAAAGCTTCTTGAGGATGCAGACAGACTGAAATAATAGAAAACAGAGACCGGATGTGCTTATGCATCCGGTCTTTTCCATAAAAAAAGACTGCTGAGAGAACTCAACAGTCTTATATTCATGCCGCTGGCCGGACTCGAACCGGCACGGTGTTACCCGCTTGATTTTGAGTCAAGTGCGTCTGCCAATTCCGCCACAGCGGCACATGAACCGAAGATTATAATAACACATTATCTGCATGACTGCAAGCTATATTTTTGCTTTCTTTGGGATTCTTTATGAAAAATTTATAATATTTCACAGGAAGAACATTGAATTTCAGGGAAAAAGGTGGTATGTTACAACAGGTAAATAACTTTTTGCATTTATGGTTAAGCTGAAAGAGGAGTTTCCATAACATGTGACAGGGATGGAGGATAGAAAATTTATGAATCTGGGCGACAAAAAACCTGACAAAACGCCTACTAAGAGACCACTGTATGTGTATTACATTATTGTAGGTGTGCTTATTGTTCTTCTGAACATTCTCGTTGTTCCGGCAATACAGGAGCGAAGTGTTGAGAAGACAGATTATTCCACCTTTATTAAGAGTGTGGAAAAAGGCAATGTGACAAAAGCAACCATAGAAGAAGGATATATTTATTACGAGGTGATCTCACCGAAGACCGGAAACAAGCTTACCTGCAAAACGGTTCAGATGGATGACCCGGATCTGGTAAACCGTCTTCTGGAGGCGAATGTGGTAATGGATGAGGTGCTTCCGGAAAGCCCGTCCATTTTCCTGACGCTGATCCTCAGTTATATCATTCCTATTGGAATCTTTATTTTCCTTGGACGCTGGCTCAGCAAAAAAATGATGTCCTCTATGGGCAACGGAGGACCGGGAGGCGCCATGTCCTTTGGCAAGAGCAATGCCAAGGTTTATGTAAAATCTTCCACAGGGATCAAATTTTCTGACGTGGCAGGAGAGGATGAGGCCAAGGAGCTTCTGACAGAAATCGTGGATTATCTTCATAATCCTCAGAAATACACAGAGATCGGAGCCTCCATGCCAAAAGGTGCTCTTCTTGTAGGCCCTCCGGGAACGGGTAAAACACTTCTTGCCAAAGCTGTGGCAGGAGAGGCGGAAGTTCCGTTCTTCTCTATTTCCGGATCTGAATTTGTGGAAATGTTTGTCGGTATGGGTGCTGCCAAGGTTCGTGACCTTTTCAAACAGGCCAACGAAAAAGCCCCGTGTATTGTATTTATTGACGAGATTGATACCATTGGTAAAAAACGTGACGGCGCAGGCTTTTCCGGAGGAAATGACGAGCGTGAGCAGACACTGAACCAGCTTCTGACAGAGATGGACGGTTTTGACGGCTCCAAGGGAGTTGTAATCCTGGCAGCTACTAACAGACCGGATTCTCTTGATCCTGCGCTTCTTCGTCCGGGACGTTTTGACAGGAGAATTCCGGTAGAGCTTCCGGATCTGCAGGGACGTGAAGAGATCCTGAAGGTTCATGCAAAGAAGATCAAGATTGCGGATACGGTACGGTTTGATGAAATCGCCAAGGCGGCTGCAGGCGCTTCCGGAGCGGAGCTTGCCAATATTGTCAATGAGGCGGCTCTCCGGGCGGTTCGTGACGGACGTAAATTTGCCACACAGGCAGATTTTGAAGAGAGCATCGAGGTAGTTATCGCAGGTTATCAGAAGAAGAACCGCGTGCTGTCCAACAAAGAGAAGCTGATCGTTTCCTACCATGAGATCGGTCATGCCCTTGTTGCTGCCAAGCAGACAGAGTCAGCGCCGGTACACAAGATTACCATTATACCGCGTACTTCCGGAGCTCTGGGTTACACCATGCAGGTGGATGAGAAGGAACACTTCCTGATGTCCAGAGAGGAACTGGAAAACAAGATCGCTACCTTTACTGGCGGACGTGCGGCAGAGGAGCTGATCTTCCACTCGATCACTACAGGAGCCTCCAACGATATCGAACAGGCTACAAAGATCGCCAGGGGAATGATCTCACGTTTTGGTATGAGTGACGATTTTGACATGGTTGCCATGGAAAATGTCAGCAACCAGTATCTTGGAGGAGATGCCACTCTTGCATGCTCCTTTGAAACACAGACGCTTATAGATAAAAAGGTTGTAGAGCTTGTGAAGAAACAGCACCAGAAGGCGCTTCAGATCCTTCAGGACAATATCGGCAAGCTTCATGAACTGGCTCAGTACCTGTATGAGCATGAAACAATTACAGGGGAAGAGTTTATGAGTATTCTGGAAGCTGCTCCGGCTGCAATACAGGCGGAAGCCAATGCAGAGGAGACTACAGAGGAAGGGTTATAAACAAAGTACAAAAGATGGTTCCGGCGAAATTCGTTGAGAATCATCTTTTTTTATGATATGATAAAAAGAACGGACAGGAGGGATCAATATGGTCAGAAAAGGACAGATCACGGAGCTGGACTGCCGGACGGCGGAAAGCATGGTAGCGAGATACATCAATCATACACTAAAGGCCGATGAAATGGAGGAATTTCTGGATCATATCGAACATTGTTCCTCCTGCTATGATGAACTGGAAACCTATTTTATCGTAAACAAGGTAACACAGCAGCTGGCAGAGACGGAGGAGGATTCCGTCCTGGATTTTCAGAGCCTTCTGGAACAGGATATCCGAAGAAGCAGAAGATATATCCACCACAGAAGAGTCATGCAGCTGGCGGGAGGTATCCTGACCATTTTTTTGTCAGGTGCGCTGATCGTATTCCTTGTATTTGTATTTTTTGAAATAAAAAGATTCTGGTAAACAGAGGACCTTAGGAGGACATAGATTTGAGCGAAAAGATTTTACTGATCGACGGACACAGTATTTTAAACCGCGCGTTTTACGGACTGCCGGACCTGACGAATTCAGAAGGACAGCATACGGGAGCTGTGTACGGATTTCTGAATATTATGTTTCGCATACTGGAGGAGGAAAAACCGGATTATCTGACTGTGGTTTTTGATCTTCATGAGCCAACCTTCCGGCACAAAATATTTGATGCTTACAAGGGAACCCGTAAAGGAATGCCGTCTGAACTGGTAGAACAGGTACCGCTTATGCGGGAAATGCTGACTGCCATGGGAGTAAAAACTGTTTCCATGGGGGGCTATGAGGCAGATGACCTTCTTGGCACACTTGCCAGAAGAAGTGAAGCACAGGGAATGGATGTGACCATACTTTCCGGTGACAGGGACCTTCTTCAGCTTGCCACAGAAAAGGTTCTGATCCGTCTTCCAAAAACTTCAAGGGGAAAAACCACCATTGAGGATTTTCATACAAAAGAGGTAATTGAAAAATATCAGGTGACTCCTCCTCAGATCATTGAACTGAAGGCTCTGATGGGAGATTCCTCTGACAATATCCCGGGGATTCCGGGAGTTGGGGAAAAGACAGCCACCAAACTGATCGTTCAGTACGGCTCTATCGAAAACGCACATGATCATCTGGAGGAGGTCAAACCCAACAAGGCCCGGGAATCTCTGAGGGATCATTACGATATGGCAGTCCTCAGTAAAACCCTGGCGACCATTAATACAGAAAGTCCTCTGGAATATTCCTATGAGGAAGCAAGACTTGGAAATCTCTATACACCGGAGGCTTACGAACTTTGCCGCCGTCTGGAATTCAAAAATCTCCTGGGGCGTTTTGATACAGAGGCTGCTCCGGAAAGCACTATGGAGCAGAGCTTTTTTACCTGTGCCGATCTGGGCGGAGCAGAGAAGCTTTTTGCCAAAGCAGCAGAAAAAACAGAGATCGGTATCTCACTGATCGCAGACAGAGAGCAGATATACGGACTGGGAGTTGCTCTGGAAAAAGATGAGGTCTACTACCTCCCGGCAGAGGGCCTCATGACCGGCGAGTACCTTTGCGGCAAGCTGTCAGAGCTTGGAAGCCACATTCGTATTTCTGCTATGGATATCAAGTCATTGTTGAAACACGTTCACCTCGGGAATACTTCACAGGTGTTTGATATGGGCATCGGAGCCTATCTTCTGAATCCTCTGAAATCCTCCTACACTTATGGGGACATTGCCAGAGAGTACCTGAATGGAATGAGTCTTCCTTCCAGAGAAGAGCTTCTGGGAAAAATGACCTTTGCAAAGGCCTGGGAAGCTTCTTCAGAAAAACCGGGAATCCTTGCCTGCTATGAGGCCTTTACTGCTTTGGCAGCCAGAGAACCGGTACAGGAGGCGCTTCATGAAAGCGGCATGTGGCAGGTTTATACAGAAATCGAGCTTCCGCTTGTATTTACGCTGGATTCCATGGAAAAATGGGGAATCCGGGTAAAAGGTGAAGAATTAAAGGCCTATGGAGAAAAACTCAGTGTCAGGATCCGGGAGCTGGAAAAGCTGATCTATGAAAAAGCAGGAGAAGAGTTTAATATCAATTCTCCTAAGCAGCTGGGTGTGATCCTTTTTGAAAAAATGGGGATTCCCGGAGGCAGAAAAACAAAAACCGGTTATTCCACAGCAGCGGACATTCTGGAGAAGCTTGCCCCGGAACAGCCGATCGTCAGCGACATACTGGAATACAGACAGCTTACAAAGCTGAAATCCACCTATGCAGACGGATTGGGGGCTGTGATCGAGGAGGACGGAAGGATCCATTCCACCTTTAACCAGACCATTACCGCAACCGGACGCATCAGCAGTACGGAGCCAAATCTCCAGAATATCCCTGTCCGCATGGAACTGGGACGGCTGATCCGTAAGGTTTTTGTACCGGAGGAGGGTTATGTATTTCTGGATGCGGATTATTCGCAGATTGAGCTGCGTGTTCTGGCACATATGTCCGGAGATGAAAAACTGATCCAGGCATACAGGGAGGCGCAGGATATCCACAGACTTACTGCTTCTCAGGTGTTCCACATTCCTTTTGATCAGGTTACAGACCTTCAGAGACGAAACGCCAAGGCAGTGAACTTCGGCATTGTATACGGAATCAGCTCTTTTGGGCTGAGCCAGGATTTGAGCATCACCCGCAAAGAAGCTGCCGACTATATCGAAAAATATTTTGAGTCTTATCCCCGGATTAAGGGATTCCTTGACGGAATGGTGGAGGAAGGCAGGGAAAAAGGCTATGTTTCCACCATGTTCGGAAGAAGACGTCCGGTACCGGAACTGAAATCCAGTAATTTCATGCAGAGATCCTTCGGAGAACGTGTGGCGATGAATTCCCCGATCCAGGGAACCGCCGCAGATATCATCAAGATCGCCATGAACCGTGTCCATGAAAGGCTGAACAGAGAAGGACTGCAGTCCCGTCTTGTGCTTCAGGTTCATGACGAACTTCTTATTGAAACCAAAAAAGAGGAGATCCCGGAGGTTTCCAGGATTCTTCAGGAAGAAATGAAGGGAGCGGCACAGCTTGCCGTGGAGCTTGAGGTGGATATGCATCAGGGAGAAAGCTGGTACGAGGCGAAATGACAGGAGAACAGAAAAAGATGAAGATAATTGGACTGACCGGTGGAGTGGGCGCAGGCAAAAGTACGGTTCTGGATTATCTGGAAGAGCATTTGTCCGCCTGTGTCGTACAGGCAGACCGGGTTGGGCATCAGGTCATGGAACCGGGACAGAGGTGCTATGATCAGGTTGTGGAACTGTTTGGAAAAAAAGTGATAAAAAACGACAAAACCATTGACCGGAAGAGGGTTTCTGATGTAGTATTCTGTAATGAGGAAATGCGTCAGAAATTAAATGGGATCATCCATCCGGCGGTTAAGTCCCGGATACTGGAAAAAATACAGGAAGAAAGGGAAAAAGGCTGTAAGCTGTTTGTTGTGGAGGCGGCTCTTCTTCTTGAGGATCATTATGACGTATTCTGTGACAAAATCTGGTATGTGCATACAGACAGTGAGATCCGGATCTGCCGCCTTATGGCAGACAGGGGTTACAGCCGTGAAAAAGCAGAGAATATCATTGCCCGTCAGGCATCAGACGATTTCTTCTTTTCTCATGCAGACTATGTGATAAAAAACAACGGATGTCCGCAGGACACATACAGACAGATCGAAGAAGGGATAAAGAAATTATGAGACTTTGCAGCATAGCCAGCGGAAGCAGCGGCAACTGCATTTATGTAGGTTCGGAATGTGCGCATGTGCTGGTGGATATCGGCATCAGCGGAAAAAAGATGGAAACAGGACTGAACAGTCTGGAGCTTACAGGGAAAGACATTGACGGAATTCTGATCACTCACGAACATTCCGATCATATCAAAGGACTGGGAGTGATCGCGCGGAGATACGGGATTCCGATTTATGCCACAGGCGGGACAGTGGATGCCATGGTTCGTTCCGGATCTCTGGGAAAGATCCCGGAAGGTATTTTTCATGAAATCCGGGAAGACGAACCGTTTCTTATCAAGGATCTGAAGGTAAAGCCCTTTACCATTTCTCATGATGCGGCACAGCCGGTGGGATATCGTCTGGAATGTGGCACACATTCTGCAGGCATCGCAACAGACCTTGGGAAGTATAATGACTACATTATCGAAAATCTGCAGGATCTGGACGCTCTGCTTCTGGAGGCAAATCATGATATCCGGATGCTTCAGGTGGGCAAATATCCATATTATCTGAAACAGAGGATCCTGGGAGACCGGGGACATCTTTCCAATGAAAACGCAGGAAGACTTTTGTGCAGGCTTCTTCATGACAACATGAAAGCAATCTTCCTGGGCCACTTAAGCCGGGAAAACAACTACGAGGAACTGGCTTATGAGACGGTATGTTCAGAGGTAACACTGGGAGACAACCCTTATAAATCAAAGGATTTTAAAATTCAGGTGGCGAAACGGGACTTTGCTTCCGAGGCAGTTACCGTATAGAAAGACGAGGATCAAATACCATGAAAAAAACAATCATCACAGTAGTAGGAAATGACACAGTAGGAATTATTGCAAAGGTATGTACCTATCTGGCTGACAACAATGTGAACATTCTTGATATTACCCAGACCATCGTACAGGGCTATTTTAACATGATGATGGTAACAGATACCAGCGCATCTGCAAAAGACAGTGCATCTCTTGCCAGAGAATTGAACGAGCTTGGTGACAGCATCGGAGTGGTGATCCACTGCCAGCATGAGGATATCTTCAACAAGATGCACAGAATCTAGTGAGAGAAGAGGTATTTGCATACTATTTACATTTCTAAGGAGACAGCGGCATATGATTAACATGTTTGAAGTAAATGAGACCAATAAGATGATCGAGCAGGAAAACCTTGACGTTCGTACCATCACTATGGGGATCAGCCTTCTGGACTGTATTGACAGTGATCTGGAAAAGGTAAACGAAAATATTTACAATAAAATCACAAAATACGCAGAAAACCTGGTAGAAACCGGTGACAAGATCGCAATGGAGTATGGAATTCCCATTGTGAACAAACGTATTTCTGTTACCCCTATCGCACTGATAGGTGGTGCTGCCTGCCGTTCCACAGAGGATTTTGTTTCCATAGCAAAAACCCTGGACAGAGCGGCCAAAACAGTAGGCGTAAACTTTATCGGAGGCTATTCTGCTCTGGTAAGCAAGGGAATGACTCCGGCAGAAGAACTCCTGATCCGTTCCATTCCTCAGGCTCTTGCCGTTACTGAGCGGGTGTGCAGCTCTGTAAATGTAGGTTCTACCAGAACCGGTATCAACATGGATGCAGTCAGACTTATGGGAGAGATCGTCCTGGAGACTGCAAAAGCAAGCCGGGATCAGGACTCTCTTGGCTGTGCCAAACTGGTGGTATTCTGCAATGCACCGGATGACAACCCGTTTATGGCGGGCGCTTTCCACGGTGTGACAGAAGCGGACTGTATCATCAATGTAGGCGTCAGCGGACCGGGAGTTGTAAAGACTGCCCTTCAGAAGGTACGCGGTAAGGATTTTGAAACTCTTTGCGAGATGATCAAGAGAACAGCCTTTAAGGTTACCCGCGTAGGTCAGCTGGTTGCCCGGGAAGCCTCCCGACGCCTTGGTGTTCCTTTTGGTATCGTAGACCTTTCCCTTGCTCCGACTCCTGCCATTGGAGACAGTGTGGCAGAGATCCTTGAGGAGATCGGACTTGAAAGAGTAGGAGCTCCGGGAACAACAGCAGCTCTTGCACTTCTGAATGATCAGGTGAAAAAAGGCGGTGTTATGGCATCTGCAGCAGTAGGTGGCTTAAGCGGCGCTTTCATCCCGGTCAGTGAGGATCAGGGAATGATCGATGCAGTAAATCTTGGCGCTCTTTCTCTGGAAAAACTGGAAGCCATGACCTGCGTCTGCTCCGTGGGACTGGATATGATCGCTATTCCGGGAGATACGAAGGCATCTACCATTTCCGGTCTGATTGCAGATGAGGCAGCAATCGGTATGATCAACCAGAAAACAACGGCTGTCCGCGTGATTCCTGTGATCGGCAAGGGCGTTGGTGAGACTGTAGAATTCGGCGGACTCCTGGGCTATGCGCCGATCATGCCGGTAAATTCCTTCTCCTGTGAAGCATTTGTTGACCGCGGAGGAAGAATCCCTGCTCCGATCCACAGCTTTAAAAACTGATAAACAATTGACAAAAACCTCTGGACAGACTGGATGTTCAGAGGTTTTTTCTATAGATACAGCAAAAAAAGAATTTTATCTGTTTCCCGGGAAATGATTATGATTATCCTATAAATTTCGGGAAAAAGAACTGACAAGGAAAGAATATGAAAAGTTTCTGGAAACAGCAAAAAGAGAGGGAAGACAGCGTCTGCATTTTCTGATGGAATGCATCGGTAATACCGGGATTCGCGTTTCTGAGGTGAAATACATTACGGTAGAGGCGGCAAGGGCAGGGAGGACGGATATTTCTCTGAAGGGAAAGGTAAGAACCATCCTGATCCAGAAAAAACTGTGCCGGAGGCTTCTGGAGTATGCAAAAAAGAGAAAAATACGGACAGGCTGTATTTTCCTGACCAGGACGGGAAAAGAGCTGTCCAGAAAACAGATCTGGAAGGAAATGAAGTCCCTGTGCAGAACTTCTGGTGTGATGCCGGAAAAAGTATTTCACCATAACCTGCGGCATCTGTTTGCAGTAACGTTTTACAGAGTTGTACGGGATATAGTGAAGCTGGCAGATGTACTCGGACACTCCAGTATGCTCTCTATATATTTCCCGAGCTTATTGTGACGATGTCTCTCCCATCGCAGCATACTCTCGCAACTCAGCACTTCGTTTTCTGCGCCGGCTGCTACCGGAAGCTCCCGCTCCTGCTGTCTGACCAGTTCCAACATATCCCCGCCGTTCCAATAATACGCCCTTAAATATCTGCAACGTTATTAATGTTGTTTTCTGAGATAATCTGTCGAATTTGTTCCTTTGCAACTGCCATAAAAAATACTCCTTTTCGATAAAAATTGTCATATCTGAATTCTTACCAAAAAGGAGTTATTTTTTACCAAAAACACAAACTATTTTACACTACCGTGGCTTTTATGACTTAGCCGCTGCCTCCTGCTCTATTTTGAGTATGCATTGCTTTTTTCTTCCAGTAATTTAAAATTGCAGCATCTGGAAGCGAGGGAAGAACCGGGGATACGAAGGCATTTCGCATACAATTTTTTCGCTTTGCGCTGTATGGTAGACTGCATACTGTCTATAATGGCTTTTTCTTTCTGGAGCAGGTAAATATAATCGTTTTTCTCTTTTTCATTACGGAAAGATCGAAACTGCCCGACCTGGTTATACTTTAACTGTGTAATGCAGGAACCAGGGACAGGGATCATATTGTTCAGATTCAGCACTGCATATAAATAGCCGGTGTCTGCATCCTGGAGTTTATGAAAGTCGAGACTATTGGACATATGCTGATGTTTTTGTTTGACCGATGAAATCGGAACATAATAGTGGTAACTATTAACAGTCAACAGGACACCAACGTGCAATTTCAGTTTCTCTCCATATTCGACATACCCCACGCGGGAATCGAATTGGATCGAATATCTAATATAATCCTTATCTACAACGTACCAATCCATAAAGCCTCCGTAAAGTAAAAAAGGTGGGTGGCTTGCCACCCACTGCTGTTAATCGATTGTTTTGGTTGGACAATCTAACCGCTTTTAAACGACCGTTTTAATTGGACGGCCTAACCGCTTTTAAACGATTGTTTTAACTGGACAATCTAACCGCTGCACAGATATCTCTATCCGTATCTTTAGTATATGCGATTTCACAGAAAAAATCAATATTGTTCAAAAAATTTTTTCTGTGAGCTGACAGATGAGTTACTGTTCAGAGGTATGCATAAGTCATTGTAAAAAATAACGAAATTTATTTTTTTATTTTGTGGATATTCATTTTGGGCAGGAAAAACTGTGTTTATAGTTTTTCCTGCCGTTCTTTTGGGATAAAGTTATACACCAGATTCTGGATTTCAGAGCCCGTTTTCGAAGTTTCATGGCTGATATCAATGCTTTTTCAATCGCAAAACGAATACTTATCCACAGTCAAATTGACGAAAGAACGATTTTGGAAAATTTGCTTTTTTTCTATGTTTTTGTTATACTCTTTCATAAGAAAGAGAGGTTTTCTTATGGACATCGATTTAAAAGAAGAATTGAAAAAACGTGATGAACTTCTCGCTGGTTACCTCAAACAGATTGAGATACAAGAGGAATTTATCCAAAAACAAAAGGAAATGATTGAATATCTGGAAGCTCATATTTCAAAAATCACAGACATTATCAGTGGCGTTTAATGGTAACTGTGCCGGAGGAAAACGTATGCCTGATACTTATGATTACATCACACTCATGTGCCGGCTAAAAGCCGCACAGGCAAGGAATAAAGAACTGGAATCCGGTGAGAGATATGTCAAGCTGAAAGAACTCCACCAGAAGGATTGCAGAGACTATGAACATAAAATTCTGGAACTGCAGACAGAAATAGCGGAAGCGCATGGAAAGCAATTCCACTGCTTTTTTAATAAAAATAAAACTGCGCCACAGCCTTGGCAGGCCATCGCGCAGCGATTTTGTTCAATTAGAAGTTTAAGAATCATTTGTTTAGTAAGAGGTGAAAAATGAGAAAATGTCTTTTGGTATGGCAAGTTCCTATAATAGAGGGCGAATATTATAATCCAATCATGTATGCTATATATATACGAAAAGCAAAAAAATTTGCGAGTGTGTTAAATGAATATTTTGAAGAAAAAAACATGGATTGGAAGTGTGTTTTGGATAAGTCAGCATGTACTTACGATGAAATTTTCTCTTCACAAAATCAAGTGATTATTTTTGTGCCAGAAGCTAAAACAAAACAATGGTTGTATAAAAAAGAATTGCAAACTGCGTGTGCAAAAAAATATTATTTAGATTTTACAGAATATAATAGCAGACAAATAGATAAGATTGCTCAATTTTTTAATGAATTAAAAGAATGATAAAGCAATGGAAAAATTCTAGTTTGCCAAAATATATTTCTAACTTTCCCTATTTTACAGGCTTTCCAGCCTGTGCATTAGCGAAACGATAGGTAGTGTAAAATAGTTTGTATTTTTTATGGCAGTTGCAAAGGAACAAATTCGACAGATTATCTCAGAAAACAACATTAATAGCGTTGCAGATATCCTGACCGGCATGGGATCCGCATTCCGGTACTTGATGAAAATGGTGAACAGAAAGTCGGGGCAAGAAACCGAAAACAATGGAAATGGGTTCTGACCGATGCTACAGGGTGGAACAATCCAAAGAATTGTGAGTTATGTAATAATATCATTCGGTGTGCAATTAAGAATCCACCGCCTTTAGGCGGTATGGCTTTAGTGTTATCAGGAAGCAAAAGAGGAACCAGGAGAGAATATTCGGTCGAATGATATTGCTGAAGCGCTTTCTCATACAGAAATAAATGCTGAAAAGAAGTATTCCGGGGAGGGTGATTAACCATGAGGAAACAGAGAAAGAGCTTACGTCCGACGTTATCCATTCAGGGGCGAAGAAATACAATCAATATCGGGATAGATGTTATTAGGTTGTTAGGGGAACCGACACATGTTTGTATCATGAGAAATTTACATAATTCCTCTCTGGCAGTGCGCCCTTGTGTCGCAGAAGATGTGATGTCATTTCAGGTTCCGGATCATTTTATGGAAGACAGTAATGTAAAATTCTGTGTTCACAGCAAGCAGTTTGTTCAGCAGATTATGCATGATTGCAATCTGGATACAGATAAGACATTTGTATTTTATGGTGAGTGGCTTGAAGAAAAGAATGCGGTTGTTTTTATGCTCAAAGATTGGGTATAAAGCGGATATACTACCGGAAAACTGAAAAACAGAGCTTCATAGCAATAAATACGACCTTTACTATCCGGAACAATTATGATAAAATTTATAGACAGAGAAGTGAGGTGATCATGTGCAGGAGACAGAAAAGCATGTAATGAACGAAAAGGATTTACAAATGCTGAAAGAACTGCGCCTGATGGATGATGACTTTTTTTCTGAAGCTTTGGATGGAAAGATAGAGGCAGTCGAATATATCATAAATACCATTCTTGAGAGAAATGATATTAAAGTAAAATCCACAAAGGCACAGGTTGAGTACAAAAGTGCAACAAAACGTTCCATTATTTTAGATATCCAAGCAGAAGATGCAAACGGAAAAGTTATAGATATTGAAATACAGCGTTCAGATCGTGGCTCTGGTGTAAAACGAGCCAGATTCCACAGCAGTATGATTGACCGGACGCTTCTTTCTAAAGGCGAAGATTTTGAAGATTTAGTGGATACTTACGTGATCTTCATTACTGAAAATGATAAATTTGGTAAAGGAATCCCGCTTTATCATATCGAGCGACGGATTGAGGAAATGGATTACGCAGTATTCGGTGATGGAACGCATATCATATATGTAAATGGGGAATATAGAAATATGGAACACCCCATTGGAAGTTTAATGCATGATTTCAACTGTAAGGAAGCAAAAGACATTGTAAATCCGCTGTTGGCAGAAGAAGTCCGATATTTAAAGGAGACAGAAGGAGGTCGAAGCCAGATGTGTAAAGCTATGGAAGAAATGAGAAAAGAGGCTGTTCATAAAAACACGGTAGAATTAGCACTTAAGATGCTGGCAAGAGGACGTGATTCATTGGAAGAAATAGCAGAAATGACCGGCTTACCTTTGGATGAAGTTCGCAAGTTGGCTAAAAAGGATATTGCTTAAAGCTGTTCAACCCCAGATGTAGATATCTGGGGTGTTTTTTTATGCAAAAACAGCGAATATTTATGAACAACATCAAATTATCTGCAAAAGGGAAAAAACAGCAATTTTGTCCCTATAATTTATCAAGCTAAAGGGGCAAACAGGATAATAGGGACAAATGTTAAAAAAATAGAAAAATACGAAAAAAGCTAGAGTTTCTGGGGGTCAGAAGCTCTTTTTTTAATTTCCAAGCGTGGGGTTAAATCCACCGCCTTTAGGCGGTATGGCTTTAGCCATCTTTCCTAACCCGGATAAACCGGAAAAGTTTTGCATTTCCGCTACGTTTTGATTACAATGAAAGAAAAACGTTGGAGGATGCATTCCGCATCCCCGATCGCCCTGATCTACCGTGAAAAACCGGCAGAAGAAGCTGAGGTAGATACCGATAAGGTAGCACCGTAAAATCTGAAAAAATATAGTTGACAACATCGGTTTGATGTGGTAAAGTATAAAATAACAAAACCGATGAGGAAGAAGAGTAAACATTCTTGTATCATCCCAGAGAGCAGGCGTTGGTGGAAGCCTGTATGAGGCAGGATGTTGAATGGCCTTCCGAGGGCAGCCCCAAATCCTTTCAGAAGGAGAGTAGGCGCTGACGGGAACCGAACCCGTTACCAATCAGGAGTGTATGTTTGTACATGAGAAAGTGGACTTTATGTCAATTTGAGTGGTACCGCGATAATAAGAAATTATTACCGTCTCAAGCATTAGCTTGGGACGGATTTTTTTATTCAGGGACAATCCCGGATATGGTATCACTGCTTTCTTTCTCGCAGACAGGATCCCGGAGATTGGCACATATCTTCAGGAAAACAAATTTATTGTAGAGAGAGGAGAAAAAAACATGAAAACAAAAACAACAGCGAAGGTATTAGGAGCAGCATTACTGACTATGGCACTTGCAGGAACCACAACCGTTTATGCGGAGGAACAGTATACCATAGGAATCGAACAGTTTGCAGAGCACGGATCTCTGGATAACTGCAGAGAGGGTTTTCTGGAGGGGCTTAAGGAAGAAGGAATCGAGGAAGGAAAGAATCTCACAGTAGATTACAAAAATGCAGCGGCAGACATGGGAACCTGCGGACAGATCTCCGACAGCTTCGCATCCGATAAGGTGGATCTTATGGTAGGAATTGCCACACCAAGCGCACAGAGCCTTTATAATTCGGCTATGGATGCAGAGATCCCGGTAATTTATACAGCTGTTACAGATCCTGTGGCGGCAGAACTTGCAGATGAGGAGGGAAATCCGGTAGGAGAGATCACCGGAACCAGTGATAAACTTCCTGTGAAGCAGCAGCTGGAGATGATCCGTCAGATGCTTCCTGAGGCAGAAACCATTGGTATCATGTATACAACAAGTGAGGCAAATTCCGAATCTGCCATCAAAGAATACGAAGCCCTTGCAGGAGATTATGATTTCAGGATTGAAACAGCGGGAATTACAACAACAGCAGATATCCCGCTGGCAGCCCAGACCCTGATTGAAAAAGTAGACTGTATGACAAATCTGACAGACAATACAGTGGTTTCCTCCCTTCCCACCATTCTTGAGATGGCAAATGAAGCTGGAATCCCGGTATTCGGAAGTGAGATCGAGCAGGTGAAGCTGGGATGCCTGGCAGCAGAGGGACTGGATTATATGGAACTTGGCAAACAGACCGGAAAGATGGCGGCTCAGGTTCTCAAGGGTGAGAAAAAAGCTTCCGAGCTTTCTTTTGAAACAATTGAAGAAGCGGCTCTTTATGTAAACACAGCCGCAGCAGAAAATCTGGGAATTGAAATTCCGGAAGAGATGACAGCTTCCGCAGCAGAAGTATTTGAAGAAATTACAGAAGCAGAATAAAAAACAGTATGGAGGTTGACTGGTCATGGATTTTTTTATCACAATTATAGAGCAGGGACTGATCTATGGAATCCTTGCTCTGGGTGTGTACATCACATATAAGATACTGGATTTTCCGGATCTGACTACAGACGGAAGCTTTCCACTGGGAGCGGCGGTAACAGCAGCTCTCATCACCCGGGGAGTCAATCCTTATCTGACGCTTCCCATTGCTTTTGCAGCAGGTGCTCTGGCAGGTGTCTGCACAGGGCTGATCCATGTAAAAGGGCGCGTCAGGGATCTTCTGTCCGGTATTATTATGATGACTGCTCTGTGGACCATCAATCTCCGGATTGCAGGAACTTCTAATGTTCCCCTTTTTTCTAAAGAAACCATATTTAAAAATGATTTTCTGGCAGGGCTTTTTCCGGATGCAATGGGATCTTATTCTACGCTGATCGTGATCGTCATTCTTGCCCTGCTCACCAAGGTAGTCCTTGATTTTTATATGAAGAGTAAATCCGGATTCCTGTTAAGAGCAGCAGGGGATAATGAGAAACTGGTAACGGCACTTGCAAAAGATCAGGGAAATGTAAAGATCCTGGGCCTTGCCATTGCAAACGGGCTGGTAGCTCTGTCTGGATGTATCTTTTGCCAGGAAGAGCGTGTGTTTGAAATTTCCATGGGAACAGGTGCTGTGGTGATCGGACTGGCAAGTGTGATCATTGGAACCAGCCTTTTCCGTAATCTGGCGTTTATGAAAGCCACCACCTCTGTGGTGATCGGTTCTGTTCTGTATAAGGCATGTACGGCAGTTGCCATGAAAAATTTTGAACCGCAGGATATGAAGCTGATCACGGCAGTACTGTTCCTGATCGTGCTTCTGATCAGCATGGAAAGAAAGAAGAAGGTGAAGATCGATGCTTGAGCTGAAAAATATATATAAATACTATAATCCCGGTACCGTAAATGAAATGTGCCTGTTTAAGGACTTTAACCTTACAGTAAAGGACGGAGAATTTCTTTCTGTGGTAGGAAGCAACGGTTCCGGAAAAACCTCCATGCTGAATATTATCTGTGGAAGCATTCCGGTAGAATCCGGAAATATTATACTGGACGGAAAAGACATTACCAATGCAAAAGAATTCCGTCGAAATGAAAAGATCGGCAGGGTATATCAGAATCCGGCTCTCGGAACCTGCCCTTCCATGACCATCCTGGAAAACATGTCTCTGGCAGATAATAAGGGAAAGAAGTTCGGTCTTGGAAGAGGGGTAAATAAACAGAGGATCGAATATTACAGAGAACTTCTTCGGCCTCTGAACCTTGGGCTGGAGGACAAAATGCATGTAAAGGTAGGGTCTCTTTCCGGTGGCCAGCGTCAGGCAATGGCACTTCTTATGTCCACGATGACGCCGATTGAATTTCTGATCCTGGATGAGCATACAGCGGCTCTGGATCCCAAGACAGCAGAGATCATCATGGAACTGACGGATAAGATTGTGAAGGAAAAGAAGCTGACCACTATTATGGTGACCCATAACCTCCGCTATGCAGTGGAATATGGAAACCGGCTTCTGATGATGCATCAGGGAGAAAGTGTCATCGACTGCGCGGGGGAAGAGAAGGCGGCCATGAACATTGACGATATTCTGGAGAAGTTTAATGAGATCAGTATAGAATGCGGAAACTGAAAGAAGTGCGGTTCATGGAGGAAAAATATTATGATCAGGTGATTTTCCGGAACAGAGTATGTATATTGCATGTCAAACGCGATATTGCATATCTGGAAGAATTCATGTCCGATGGATATGCACCGGAAGCCAGGGAAATCCCTTTGTTACTGACCATTTTCAAGTTATATGAGCAACAACAGTACATGTATGATAACAAGGTACATTCCGTTGAGAACCGTATTGTCAGCATATCGCAGCCATGGATTCGTCCCATTGTCAGAGGCAAGCTAAATTTTGTGTGTGATAAATCATTGGTTTTCTTTGCCATAAAATCACCTTTCCTTTCTTAATAGTGGCTGGACACCTCTATTATAACGCGGAAAGGTGATTTTTGCGTATAACGATGGCCACCACCCGCAAAGCAGGTGGATTATAGTTCAAAACACCTACACGATGCGTAGATGTTTTGAACAGGCTAAAGCCGTATATATAGCAGAGGGGGCAAAGCCTTATAACGGCTTTGCCCCCTCTGCTATATAATCACAACCTGCTTCTGATACTCATGCTGAAAAGCCCTTCCGGATTTCCTGCACAGAATACTTTCATATATATTGGAAGCTTCTGTGTTCGCATCCAGAAGCTGCAAGTCTTTCGGTGAAAGCAGTTTTTTTGCGTCTGCCAGTTTGGTGATTACAGGAAGGGAGCTGCTCCTTTTTATTGCTGAAAGCAGGGGGGCGGCATCCTTACGGAAACCAAGAATCCGGCAGTAGCCGGCTTCTCTGGGAGCCTCATTAATATGAAGAAGAAGATGGAGCAGAGCCCTCTGGATCCTCGTATGGGTAAGCTCCTTTGTTTTCAGAAGCTCTGCAAAGGAAGCAAAACCCCGATAATGATTCAGCTGTCTGCGGATACGGTCTGCAAGCTGGGGCGAAAGATCAGTACAGGAAGCAAAGTCTTCCGCGGAGGAAGTCAGAAGTCGGTAATGCAGGAGCAGATCCAGATCCTCCTCTGTGAGATATTCTCCATGGAGAAAAGCTTTTTGGAGAATTTCAAAGGCAGAAGCCGGAAGCATTTCACGAAGAGGAGAAAGATCTTGTGCTTCCCGGAGGAAACGGCGGACGGCAGATGCGGAGGGAAGCTGTCCTTCTGGTAAAGTGTTTTCGTGGTAGCCGCTTCCCTGTCTTTTCAGGGTAACCGGTTTCATATGAGACTGAAGGGAAAGGATTGCCCGGCAGTATTCCATTCCCAGAATATTGTTAGGAGAAGAGAGAAGTCCTTCTGGAAGAGACGGCTGTACATCTTTCGGAAGAAGCCCGAGATATTTATGCAAAGCGCTGCTTCTTGCTGCGGGAAAAGACATTCCTTCCTTCAGGTATTTCTGAAGGAAGGTCTGATATTCTTCTGGTTCCTGATTCAGAATTTCGGCGGCAGAAAGCATTCCCCGGGTATTTCCCTCCTCACTTCCGAAACAGAGCTGGTTTACAACTCCAAGACCGTCCAGCAGAGAAACTCCTCCTCTGGCAAAAAACTCTGCGCTGGCAGTAGAAAACTGTACCGGAAGTTCCAGCACAAGATCTGCGCCGCAGCGAAGGGCCATTTCTGCCCTCAGATGTTTGGGAAGAAGGGCAGGGGAGCCTCTTTGTACAAAGTCGCCGCTCATGGCAATGACAATATGATCGGGGCGCAGGTTTTCTTTTATATAATGGATCTGGTGGAGATGTCCCATGTGGAAAGGATTGTATTCTGCGATGATGCCGGTTACGTTCATAGATATATTTCCTTTAAGTTTTTTTCTATCATACCATAATTATTCCTTTTTTACAGCAGATTATTTTCTGTCTTTTTTGTATAAAAAGGAAAATATGGCAGAATGGCAAAATTGCACTTTAAAAAATACTGTACTTTACCTTTTTATAGGGTGGAAATGCTTGAAATAAAAAATGCCAGGAGTTATAATAATAATATCTGTGAGGTGCGCGTCTTTGCGCCTTATTGGGGCCGCCAGGCCAAATAATGAAAGGAGCTATTTTAATCATGGGATTTGTTGAACTGCTTAAGAAAAGAGCAAAAGAAAACATTAAGACAATTGTACTGCCGGAGACAGAGGACATGAGAACTCTTGAGGCAACTGACAAGATTCTGAAAGAGGGAGTTGCAAAGATCGTTCTGATCGGTAATGAAGAGACCATTAAGGCAAAAGCAGCAGAGGGCGGCTTTGACATTTCCGGCGCTACAATCGTTGACCCGGAGACTTCTGACAGAACTCAGGCCTACATCGACAAATTTGTTGAGTTAAGAGCGAAAAAAGGCATGACACCGGAGAAGGCAAAAGAAATCCTTCACACACAGTATCCATACTATGGTGTTATGATGGTTAAGATGGGCGATGCAGACGGAATGGTATCCGGTGCATGCCACTCCACAGCAGATACTCTTCGTCCATGTCTCCAGATCCTGAAGACCAAACCGGGAACCAAGCTGGTATCCGCATTCTTCCTGATCGTTGTTCCGAACTGCGAGTATGGTGCAAACGGTGCGTTTGTATTTGCAGACTCCGGACTGAACCAGAACCCGACTCCGGAAGAACTTTCTGCTATCGCTGCTTCTTCCGCAGAATCCTTCCAGCTGCTGGTACAGGAGGAGCCAATCGTTGCTATGCTTTCCCACTCTACAAAGGGCAGTGCAAAGCACGCAGACGTAGACAAGATGGTAGAGGCTACCAGAATCGCAAAAGAAGAGCATCCGGAACTGAAACTGGATGGAGAATTCCAGCTTGATGCAGCGATCGTTCCAAGCGTAGGTGCTTCCAAGGCTCCTGGCAGCGAAGTTGCAGGTAAAGCAAACGTTCTTGTATTCCCGGACCTGGATGCCGGAAATATCGGATACAAGCTTGCTCAGCGTCTTGCCAAGGCAGAAGCTTACGGACCTGTTACCCAGGGTATCGCAAAACCGGTCAATGACCTTTCCCGTGGCTGCTCTGCAGATGATATCGTTGGTGTTGTTGCTATCACAGCTGTACAGTGCCAGGCAGAGGATAAATAAAAATATCAGACGTTACATAAAAGAATAGGAGAGTAAAAACATGAATGTATTGGTAATCAACTGCGGAAGTTCTTCATTAAAATATCAGCTTATCAACTCTGATACAGAGGCTGTCCTTGCAAAAGGTCTCTGCGAGAGAATTGGAATCGACGGAAGACTGGTTTACAAAAAAGCCGGCGGAGAAAAAGAGATTACAGAAGCTCCGATGCCTACACATAAAGAAGCAATCCAGATGGTACTGGATGCTCTTACCAATGAAAAAACAGGCGCGATCAAGAGCCTGAAAGAAGTTGACGCTATCGGCCACCGTGTTGTACACGGCGGTGAGAAATTTGCTTCCTCTGCAGTGATCACAGATGAGATGATCAAGGCTGTAGAAGAGTGCAATGATCTTGCACCTCTTCACAATCCGGCAAACCTGATCGGTATCCGCGTATGTGCAGAGCTTATGCCTGGCGTACCGCAGGTTGGCGTATTTGATACTGCTTTCCATCAGACTATGCCTCCGAAAGCATTCCTCTATGGGCTTCCGTTAGAGTACTACAAGAACTACAAAGTAAGAAGATACGGTTTCCATGGAACCTCTCACAGCTTTGTTTCCAAACGTGCAGTTGAATTCCTTGGTCTTGACAAAGAGAATTCTAAAGTAATCGTATGCCATCTTGGAAACGGTTCTTCCATCAGCGCTGTTGTAAACGGCAAATGTATTGATACTACTATGGGTCTGACTCCTCTGGAAGGTGTGATCATGGGAACTCGTTCCGGAAGCATTGATCCGGCTATCATGGAGTTCATCGCAAAGAAAGAAAACCTGGATATCGCAGGCGTTATGAATGTCCTGAATAAAAAATCCGGTCTTCTTGGAATGTCCGGTATTTCCAGCGACATGCGTGACCTTGAAGACGCTGCTGCAGAAGGAAATGTAGACGCTAAGAATGCAAGAGAGGCTCTTGGCTATGGAATCGCAAAATATGTAGGCGGATATGTGGCAGCTATGAACGGCGTAGACGCTATCGTATTTACAGCAGGAATCGGTGAGAACGATAACCTTGTTCGCGAGGATGTATGTTCTTATCTTGGATATCTCGGAATCGAGATTGATAAAGAAGTAAATAAGGCTCGTGGAGAAGAAGTTGTGATCTCCACTCCGGATTCCAAGGTTAAGGTTGCAGTGATTCCGACAAACGAAGAGCTTGCAATCTGCCGCGAGACAGTAGCTCTGGTTTAATTTCTGAACGGCACATAGAACAGGAGAAGGCTCACCTGAGGGTTGAGCCTTCTTTTATGGAGAACTGTCAAAAATAACAGAATTAATGTAACAGTTGGAAAAATCCTTGACAAAGGGATAGCTCCTATGTATAATTGACTAAGTGTGAATAGGAGATAATTATGCAGATTCATTTATCAGATGTAACTTCCATCGAAGGAAAGACAATACAGGTAAGTACAGAGCTGGAGCTCGACAAGATTGATTTTCAGCTGGGACAGTTTCCTGTATTGAAGAAGTCACCGGTAGAACTGACTATTACAAATACCGGCAATAAGGTCCTTGAATTGACAGGCAGTGCCTGTGTAAGTGTAGGGATTCCCTGCGATCGCTGTCTGGAACAGGTGGAGGTAGAGATTCCCTGTCAGATTCAGCGGAAGCTGGATATGAAGCTTACAGAAGAAGAACGGGTGAATGATCTGGATGAAAGCAACTATCTCACCGGAATGGACCTGGATGTGGACCGGTTGGTCTATCTTGAGGTACTGATGAGCTGGCCTTTAAAGGTGCTTTGCAGAGAAGACTGTAAAGGTATCTGCAGCCAGTGTGGGAAAAACCTCAATGACGGTCCCTGCGGATGCGCAGAGGAGCCTAAGGATCCCCGCATGGCAGCTATCAGTGATATATTTAGTAAATTTAAGGAGGTGTAACCTATGTCCATATGTCCAAAAAACAAAACATCTAAAGCAAGACGTGATAAAAGACGTGCAAACTGGAAGATGAGCGCTCCGAATCTGGTAAAATGCAGCAAATGCGGTGCCCTGATGATGCCTCACAGAGTTTGCAAGGCTTGCGGAAGCTACAATAAGAAAGAAATCGTTAAAGTTGAAGACTAATGAAAACGTAAAAAACAGAATCCTGTAAGGGGTTCTGTTTTTTTGCGTCTGTTTTTATTGTCTTTGAACACAGATTTTCATTCCTGTCCTGTATAATAATATTAATAACTGAACAGATGAGATATGATCTTGCAGGAAAAGGAGAGGAAAGTGTGTGAAGAAAAATATAAATATCAAAGAAAATCCCGCATTGCCGGAGGTTATCTGTTTTCTGGATCGGAGTATGTCCATGCATGGACGGGAACGGACAATTATCCGCTGTTTCAACAGATGGCTGGAGGAGCAGCAGAAATACAGTGGGGAGGCACTGGTGACGGTGGCGCTCTGCAATGAAAAATGTGAACTTCTGTACAGCCGGATGCCAATACAGTATGTAAAGCGGATGGACAGTTTCTCTTATTATGTAAAGGGACACACTGCATACCTGGATACGGTTGACGAAGTGTTGAGATTGATCTGCAGGCTTCGACAGGAAAAAAGTACAGACAGATCCCGGGTTTTGTTCTTTATGGTAACAGACGGACTGGATAATTCCAGTATCAAAATGGAAAAAGGCGAGCTTGAAAAAAGAATGGAATCTCTTTATGCGAAGGGCTGGGAAATTCTCATTGGGGGAAAGGATATTGATTCGGAATTCAGGGAGGCATCCGATCTATTTCTGGAAATGAGAAAGGCATAAAACAATTCCCGGAATACCTGTACGGCCCCCGGATAAATAGTGTATAATACATATCAGAAATATTCATGTATAGTCAGGGGGAGACGGAATGAAGAAAAATGATATGTTTGAAAATCTGGTCATGAACTTTTCCATGGATATGGAGGATGCACCGGAGATTTCAAAATCCGGGGACAAAAAAGGAATTCCGGATCGGATGGTGATCCTTGCCAGAGGCCTTGCAGAAGGATGGAGTGTGGAAAAGGTAGAACAGGAGCTGAAGGACAGAGGCTGCGCGGTGCTGTATGGAAGAAGCTTTTATGAAGCCTGTCTGATGTATGCCTTCAGCCACAGAATGAGTTATGGAGACTGGAAGGATTTTTTTGCAGCCTGCCGGAAGCTTCGGGAGGCGTCAGACGGAAGTGGCAGTCGGCTGATGAAGGGTGGTAAGATCACCCTGAAAGAATTGAAGGAATATGTGGAGGAGGAATCCTCTGAGGGGATGCAGACAATGCTGCTGACAAGAGAATTTGCAGACCGGATCGTTCATCTGACCTCCATGCAGGATTTCTGGGAGTTTATCAATGAGAATATAGAGAAGTTTTCCTCTGCACGGGAACGAGCCAGATATTATTTCTGTAAATACCTGTACTTTTATATTCAGGATCGCTGTGATAAGTATTATGAAAGCTGTAAAAAAGAAGAATCTTTAAGAAAACAGTACGGAAATATGCTGGATAAGGATGAGCGTGGAAGAAGTGAAAAATTTGCGCTGGAGGAGCTTTCCTTTCTGAAACCGCTTACAAAGCTGAAGCGGGATGCGGATAAGCTGAAAAACCAGATGACCCTGGAGGAAAAAAGAGAGTATCTGCAGAATGCTGCCCTGACTCCGGGAGGCATTTTTGATGAATTTAATTATTTTTATTTTGGGTATGTCTCTGTAGAGTGGATGGAGATTCTGTTTGAATTATATGGGGAATTCGAGGAGTGGCCGGAAAACACAAAGATCCGTGTTGCTCACTCGCTTGGGCTTTGCAGCCAGACTCCGGGGACAGAAGAGTGGAAGCATGCCGAGGCAGAGCTTCACAGAATGGAGAAAGAAGAGAAAAAACGGGAAGAAGAGCGGGATTCCGAAGGTTCCCGAAATGCAGCAGAAAAAAGAAAGGCTTATCAGAGAGGCCGCGTGGGAGAGGATTATTTCCGTGAATTTATGACAGGAGCAAGGGATATTAACAGGGAAACTTTGATCAGTTTTCTGCTTTTTGTCAGACAGAGGGTTTCTCTGGACAAAGAAAATAACATTACCATAAACAGACTCAGCCGTATTCTGGAAAACTGTGAGTTTGAAAGGCTGCGTCCGGATCAGGAGTTTGATTCTTTTGTGCTTCATTTTCTGCGTTCTTCAGATCCTATGGAGGTTCTGGAGGAAGAGGTGGAAAAACAGGTGGTGCAGGGAAAGAATTTTTATTTGTACAGAGTTTATAAAGAAGCCTACTGTCATGAAAAAGAATTACTGGAATATCTTCTCTAAAAACAAATTTGCAAAACCATGGTTTATCATAATCTTATAAAGATGAAGCGGAACACACTTCTGAATACAAGAATATGGAGGGGGAAAAGATTATGATGAAAAAAGAATGTAAAGGGTTAAAGAGAATTTTTCTGATACTTCTGACCGCTGTGATCCTGATAACCGGTCTTCCGCCGGTTACGGCAGAAGCGTCATGGTATTCCGGGGACTACCGTTACTGGTCTCAGGGAGGCTCTGATTATGGAGTTATGAGAAGCTATGGATGCTGGATCGTGGCACAGGCCAAGCTTCTGTATGAGACAAATGTAGAAAGGTCGTCATCCTTTAATCCGGATTCCTATTTTCTGTGGCAGCTGAATAATGGACAGATTTACAGCAGCAGCAACATCAATCAGAAGGACGGCGGAAATGCACCTGTGGTTTATGCCAGACAGAAAGGCAAAAATCTGGAATATCTGGGATACTGGAGAGCAGATGACAATCAGCTGTGGTATAACATCAATGCCGGATATTATACGATATTAAGAGTAAGTGGTACCAACACCGGAGGACTGCATTTTGTCATGATCGACAATCAGAAATCCAGAGAAACCGGAAGGCTGTACTGCTATGATTCCTTTTCTGACAGAGGAAGCGTGTCTTCTCAGCTGATCACACGATACAGCATCCATCAGGGCGGCTATGTATATAAGGCAAATAATCCTCAGTCTGTGAATGTTTCCTATACAAATGTGCGTGCAAACTGGACAGATACCAGAAATGCAGAACTGGCAGGAGATATCCAGAATCCGAACAGAGCGGTAATCTCAGAGGTAGGAGCTTATGTCTGGGACAACAAGGGTACCTGTGTGGTTAATCACAGAGAAAGCTGCGGAAGAAATAATTCTATGGTATATCAGAAACTGAATATCGTGAATGAAGCAAAACCGTCAGGACTGAAAGCCGGAACAGATTATACCTATCAGTTCTGGGCAAACGCAAACGGAAGAATTATCTACAGCGGTAAGGGAAGCTTCCGCACAAAGGGAAGCAGTACTCCGGCTCCGGCAAAGGTTGGAAAAATGAGTACACCAAAGGCAAAGCGTCTGAACTATATTTCTGCAAATATGTGGTGGAGCAGAGTTTCCGGCGGAGCAAAATATCAGCTTTATTTTGCAACAAATAAAAATAAGAAATATACATATTTTGGATATGCATCAGGAACTTCCGCCAAGATCACAAATATGACGCCGAACATGAAATATCATTTCCGAATTGTGGTGCGGGATAAAAATAACAAAATCATTAAAACTATGTCCAATCCAGTCTGTGTGAATACAGGGATAGGAAGTGTAAGCGGATTTAAAGTAAGAGCGACGTCAAAAAACAAGGTTACTCTGCAGTGGAAGAAAAAAGCCGGTGTGTCCGGATATAAGATTTATCGTTCCACCAATAAATACAGAGGCTATCGCTGCATAAAGACTGTGAACTCCAGAACAACCAGATATACAAATAGCAGACTGTCCAGACGCAGAAATTATTATTACAGAATTGTTCCGGTAGTAAAACATGCACGCAGATCTTATTCCGGCAGTTACAAAACAGTCAGAGCAAGAACCCGATAAAAATTATGTGGAAAAACAAATTTGCAGAAACAGAAGCTATACTGAAATTATAGAAAACAACACAGAAGCTTCAGGGAGGAAAGTGCTATGAAGAAAATAAAATCATTTTTTACAAAGGGAATTCTCGGGATCCTGGCAGGACTGATGCTGACGGCAGGGATAACCGGAACGGACGTACAGGCTGCCAGACGGATCAGCTACAACAGAGCGGTCCTTATGTACAACAATAAAATGGATTACTGGGCAAGAAAAAACAACCGGGTAAAAATTACCTGTGACCTGAGAGACAGATCCGGATGGAGCTGTAACGACAAAGGAAAAAGAATTTCTGTCCGTTCTCTGTATTACAGTGATTATACAAAATATGTATTTAAGGATGTGACTGGCGACAGGGTTCCGGAAGCGTTTTTCTGCAATGCCAGAACGAGAACGATGATGGTGCTGACAATTTATAAAAACAAGGTTAAGCTGGTTGGAACCTTCCGGACTTCCGATTTCTATCCGGATCCGGTACGTTATAACAAAAAGAACAAAACTTTTATTATTAATACCATGATCACCGGAAGAAGTGTTTCCCGAAATGTTTTTAAAATACGAAACGGAAAGCTCTACAGGGTATGCACACTGTCTGATTATGTAGCTCCCATGGAAGCCAATGGACGCTGTAAGGTAGAGTACCGGGTAAACGGAAGAAGAAGCTCCAGGGCAAAATATAACAGATATTACAAAAAATATTATAGATGTACTGCAAAATATTACTGGGGACCGTGAAAAGAAGGATGAAAGAGAAAGAAAGAGAAATTGAGGGAATTCCTCAGTATACGTTAATAAAAGGACGATACCTGATAGGCGCGCTTCTTGGGAAGGGCGCCTGTAGCCGTGTTTATAAGGCCTATGATACGGTTCTTGAAACTGAGACTGCAGTGAAAGAATTTGTTCCTTTTTCGGGTGATAAGGAAGGAGAAGAGAGAGTATTTCTGGAGGAAGCGGGAGGATTCTTTGGAAAATATGAACATCCGGGTCTGACAGCCGTTACAGATGTTTTTGAAGAAAACGGCACCGCTTATCTGGTCAGTGAATATCTTTCAGGAGGAAATCTCAGAGAATATCTGAAAAAGAGACCCGGAGGGAAAATTACTCTGGAAGCGGCCCATAGCCTGCTTCGACCGGTGATAGAAACAGCAGTCTGTCTCCATGCCGACGGACTGGTACACGGAGGAATTGTGCCGGAAAGACTGCTGTTTGACGGGGAAGGTCAGCTGCATCTTACCGGACTGGGAACCTGTGGACTTCGGACAGAGGAAAAGAACATCCCGGGTCCCTGGACGGACGTCTGCGGAATTGCCGGGATCTTTTACGAATGTCTTACAGGAAAAAGCCCGGAAAAGGCAGTACACCATATCCTTCATAAGGGAAAGCAGAAGCCGGTTCATAATTATGTAACAGTAAGTGCGGGAACGGATCAGGCGATTATGGCAGGTCTGGATGCAGCTCCCGAAAACCGGTTTTTTGATCTGTCTTCGTTTCTCAGAGCTATGAATCTGGATTGTGAGGAACTGGAGCCCTATACAGGTGCGGTGATAGCCATGTGGGGAGGAACGTGGATCGAGCTTACTACCAGCCGGGCAGGAGTATGGAGAGGGAAGAGAGCTCTGCTCACAAAAAAGAAATGGAAACGGATATTATTGTTTCTAGCCGCAGTTGCTGTGATATCGGGCACTGTTTCCGGCGGAATTTTTCTGTACTTCAAAAACCATCCGGAGGCGCTTTTGTCCATTGAAACAGAAAAATATAAAAAAGAATATAAAGAACATCCGGCAGAAATGATGACTGTGAAGGATGCAGGGTATGAGGAAATCTGGGAGGCTGTTGTTTCAGAGGGGAAAAGAAATCAAAGAAACGGATATGACAGCTACATTGTACCGAGAGACTTTTTTGTTGAAGAACACCTTATCAGCAATGAGGCGGAAGGGTTCGGGATTACATATACACAGCTGAAAAAAGCCGGGGAGCTTATTTTGGAAACACCTTTAAAAAGAACAGCAAAAAGCTGGTCAGGGATGGTTACCCGGTATCCGGGGAAACTGGAACGACTGGGAATTGAGGGATTTGACATAAACACCTATGAGTTTCAGATGCCAGAGCAGACAGGAGTACTGGAGATCACAAGTGATGCAGTCAGTAAAAGAGTGGAAAAATGTAAATTAGAAGCAGACAAAAATAAGATCCGGAAATTTCTTCTGGAGGGGCTTCCCTGGCTGGTACCGGAAACCTATCTGACGGAAAAGGAAATAAACCAGCTGCTGGATAAGGCTCAGGAAAAAGGCTTTCTTTCTGTAGACCGTCATGGAAAATACAGTCTGAACCTTACAATCCTGGACAGTTTTGATACAGACTCGAAAGAGGTGTGGTCTTTGTCTGTCTGTTCCGTAAAGGCATTAGATAAGATTCCTGAAAAAGAGGAACGCGCTGGCAGCTATCTGCGGGATTCTGTACGTTATGAGCAGTTTCTGGAGTTTATAAAAGAGAATGCTGTTTCAAAAAAGAAAGAGGAGGACAGGAAGGTTTACCAGCTGACAGAGGAAGCGGTCCGGAAGTGGGGAGCTGCTTCCAATATACCTCTTCTGTATCATACAGAGGAAGAACTGATCCGACATCTTAAAGAAAAAGGATATGAACTGAAAAAAGAAGAAACAGAAGACAGGATTTTTGTATATGATCATGGGATGGGAGCGCTGGAAACAGAGTTCTGTAAAAAAAATGTATACCGTATCGGAGACCAGCTGCTCATTAATCTCATACATGATATTCTGTCCGGGAGAATCTATATGGCAGGAGTCGCTGATACAGAAAATAAGCTGGAAGAAGTACTTCCTTTGGCGGCAGATATGGCACTGTTTCTGTCGGAGGATATTCCATATGGCAGAGAGGAATTGCTGGAGGAATGGAAAAACTCCATGGGAAGTGTGAAGCTTGGCGATCCGTCCTGGAGAGGTCTGTGGGGAGATTTGTACGGCGATATGGGGTGTGTAGTTATAAACAATACAGATTCCCGGAAGAAAAACTGGTTTGTGATCTCCCGATATGGGTATGGAGGAGATTCTTATGATTATATCCGGCCTCAAAGCATCTGGCCGGAAGACTGAAGGAAAGAGACAGAAGGATATGGAGGAAAAATTAAAGGGACAGTATACCCTGAGAGAGATAATTGGGCAGGGCGCCTTTGGTGTGATCTACCGTGGCCGGGATGAAAAAAATCAGCGGGATATTGCCGTGAAAATCTGGAACGAGGGAGAGGAAACCGAAATACTGGAGACCGGAAATGTGCTTTTTCAGGAGTCGGACAGAACTTCCGGTATGGTTCGGCTTTATGATTTTTTTACAAAAGCCGGAATGAATTTTCTGGTGATGGAGTATCTTCCCGGAGGAACTCTGAAGGATTATCTGATGAGACAGCCACAACGGAATATGGATGAAAGAGAACTTCTGGAGCTTCTGAAGCCGGTCATGGAAACTCTGGCATTTTTTCATTCTGAAAAAATCGTACATTGCGATATCAGTACGGATAATCTTATGTTCGATGAAAGGGGGCAGCTTCGGCTGATTGATCTGGGAGCCTGCCGAAAAGAGAACTTTTTTTGTGAAAAGAAGTTCCTGAAAGAGCACTACAGTGCACCGGAGCAATATTCGGATCCGGAAAAAATCGGACCCTGGTCGGATATTTACAGTTTGTGCGCGCTGCTTTATGAGTGTCTTACAGGGGAAAAAGTACCCTCTGCGCCGGAGCGTATTCAGGGAGCAGAGCTTTTGACTGTGTCATTTTACAGAGAAACAGAAGAAAAAACAGAGCGTGCGATAATGAAGGGGCTGGAGCTGGATATCCGAAAGCGGTATTTCAGCGTAAGTCTGTTGATGGAGGCTCTTGGCATACCGGAGGAAAAGGTGAAACTGCTGGATGGTGCGGTCAGAAATGCCTGGGGGATGAAGTGGGTTTCTGTAAGTACACAGGGCGGAAGTTATCTTTTTGACAGAAAAAAAAGGATCAGCAGGAGATTGTGGAAAGGAAGTGCTGTAGCTGTTATGGCGGCGGTGATTCTTGGCACAGCTTCAGCTGGCTTCGGGAGATGGTATGAAACGACTTATCAGGAGCTGCGTATTCAGAAGAAGCTTAGGCAGGCGCAGAACTCCGACCCTTCAGAGGACGATATCCTCCTGATCTCCGGTGATCATAAGAACTATCCGGAAATTCTGGAGAACCTGAAAAAAAACGGGACAATTACATATGAAACAGAAAATGAGAATTATCATTCAATTTCTTACAGTATGAAGAAGGAAGCTTTGGCGGACTGGGGAATTTCCTCGAATTTTGGAAGAAAGATGTACCTGGACTGGCAGACCATTCGGGATGCGGTTTTTTATTATATGGAAACAGGAGATCAGGCTGTGGTAACGGAAGAAAAAGAAGAAACCATGGGGGCTGTCTTATGGTACAGAGAAGACGGAGAGGAAAACATTGAAAACAGATGCTGCGTCCGGCTGACCTGCCGTATTCTGTATCAGGGGACTGTAAATGAAACCTGTGTGATCCAGTATGATCCGGTAGATCAGCGAGTGCTCAGTGTCAGTTATTCCTCTTATAAAAGAAAAAGAACAGAGGAGTTTCTGACGGAACTCCTTCCAGTTTGTTGTCCGGAAGGATTTCTTACGAAAAAAGAGGCGAGGGATGTTATGGAAAAACTTTCTGTCGATAATGAAAGTGATTATGAAAGTCAGGAGTATGTACTGAACGCCAGAACATGGATCCAGGTTACAGCATCGGCGGTGCTGGACGAAGACATACACTACGAGGCGAAAATAGCAGCTTCTCATGCATGCCTGAGAAATTAACAGGATTAAAAAAGGGAGCAGAATAGATGAGTATGGAAAACAGCCGATACCGGTATCTGAAAAAGCTGGGACAGGGAGGTTTCGGGATCACATATCTTGCATTGGACCAGGAAAATGGGCAAAAGGTTGTGATAAAAAAATATACACCGTCCGGAGAGGATGCGCAGAAAAGGAAACATGGTCAGAAAAGCTTCCTGCGCGAGGCGAGGCTTATGGCTTCCCTGAATCCGGTGCCGGAGATTGTCAGGGTGCTGAATTATTTTGCGGAAGGCGAGTCAGCTTATATTGTGATGGAGTATGTACAGGGAACCAGCCTGCGGGATTATCTGGAATGTCTGGACGATCCGATGGATTTTCGGTCTGCGGTGGATATGCTGGGACCGGTTATGGATGCGCTGGAAACAGTACATAAAAAGAATATCCTTCACAGAGATCTGACGCCGGATAACCTTCTTGTACGGGAGAACGGAAAGCTTTGTGTGATCGATTTCGGTTCGGCAAGAGAATTTGACCAGTACGACCGGACAAAAACAGTTCTTCTGAAAAACGGTTATGCACCTTTTGAACAGTATTCCTCTCATGGAAAACAAAAGCCATGGACGGATGTATATTCTCTTTGTGCAGTTCTTTATGAGATGATCACCGGTGTGATTCCTCAGGATGGGCTTTCCAGGGCAGACAGAGACGAACTGTATCCACCTTCCATGTATGGTGCTGTGATCACCCCGGATGAGGAAAAAGCTCTCCTGAAAGGATTATCAGTGGACTGCAGAAAACGTTACATCTCCATGGGCGAACTGAAGGCTGCGTTAACAGATTCCACAGGAAAAAAAGTGAAGTCCTCTTCTGTAAATCGAAAAAAAAGAAGATGGATCATTGCAGCCGGAGCCGCGGCAGTGCTGACCGCAGCCGGAACAGGTCTCTGGATAAAGGAACACTGTTTTTCGGAACAGTCCCGGAAGGTGGAATATGCAGGAAATTTCTACCGGGGCTCGAAGGAGGAAAAGGAGTTTCTTTCTTTTGTAAAAAACAATGCGGTTTCTTCGGAAAAAGACAGTCAGGGAGAGGGGACACGATATATTCTGAAGGAAGAAAAAGTGAAGGAATACGGGCTTCCGTGCAATCAGTTTCGGTTTTTGTGCACGATACCTGAACTGGAAAAATATATGAAGGAAAATCAATGGATTTATTCCACCGCATCGGGAGATAGCAGTTTTACAGCAGAAATCGGAAAGCTGGGGGCTGTAAAAACAGATTTTAGAAAGCAGATAGTTTATCAGGCAGAAGATTTTCTGGTAATGGAGGTGGAATATGATCCGGTGGATGAAAAAATCCTGGAAGTCCGTGCAGATATGAAGAGAAAAGGAAGGATCTCTCCGGAAGAAACCGGAGCGAAGCTGATGGGATTTCTGAAAAAAAAGGACCCGGGAGAAAGTATGCAGAGGCAGATCGCAGCCTGTGACAGGAAATATTTAAGTGGAGAGTATCCGGAGGATTATTTTTGTATGCTTCAGTGGGAAAATATACAGCTTATATTTCAGAAGGTGGATCAGGAGCGCCTGAAGGCGCGTATTCTGCCCGGAAACGGAGATTTTTTTGCACAGGAATTTGCCTGGTGGCCATGAAATAAAGGGTGAAATAATATTTGGAATCTGGTAAGATATAATAAAAAGCAGGAGGAGGAACGTTATGAAAAAGAAAAAAGCAGTGGCGCTGCTGATGGCAGCAGTCATGTCTGTGACTGCGATTCCGATTGAGGCATTTGCAATGGAAGCAGACAGCCAGCAGGTATCGGAAGAGCTGGTTCTGTCCGGTGCAGAAGAAATCCCGTCGGAAGAGGTTTTTTCGGAGGAGACAGAAGACATATTTACGGATGAAGGAAATCTGCCTTTGGAAAAAAATGTGGAAGAGATACCTTCGGAAGAAACAGATCAGGAACAAGAGGAAATCTTTGTGGAGGATGGACATCCAAAAAAGTCACTGAGATCAGGGGGATTCTGGCAGGAGAAGCAATTGGTACTCTGAACGGTGTTCCTTATTATGCATATATTGCAGACGAGGACGGAAATATCCAGAATGCAGAGGGAAGAAACGGTTATTTAATTAACATCCAGACAGGCAGTCGAATCGTGCCTGAAGGTGAACAGGTTACCAATGTTCGTTTTGGAAAGGTGGGCGGAACAAATCAGCTCTTGTGGACCGATGCAGAAGGAAAGCTTTATTCCCGGAGTGGAGAAGAAGCAGCTATCATTCATTCCTTTGGGCAGGAGGGAATGATAGGAACAGTCAGACAGGTGATACAGGGAGAAAATGGAAGGGCAGCCATTCTGCTTACCAGAAACAGTGAAAATGCCTCAGATGCATATATTACCTATTATGACCTGGAACTGAAGAAATGGTCTGAGCTAAGCGGAATTATTGATTCATCTGCATATGTGGAACAGATTCAGGGAGCTTTTATCGGGGATAAGCTTGTTCTGAGCTTCAATGAGAGACAGATTAATGTTGACAACGATAAGGATACCGGCACCAACAATCTGAAATGTAAAACAATTACCCAGGAATCTGTGGAACTTAAACTTGATGATGTGCTGTTCTGGCAGAAAGACGTTCAGGCGGGAAGTGCTCTTCCGTTGGAACTCATGGTAAAAAATCAGGGAAATAAAGCCTGCATAAGCTGACTGCAGTAGTTATGCCGGAGAACAGCAGCCAGACAGTTGTCTGGAGCAGTTCCAATGAATCTGTGGTAAGCGTCAGCGCAGAAGGTCTGGTGCATGCGGCAGATAATGGAAAAGCCTATGTGACAGCAGTTACTGAGGATGGAACTTTACAGGCATCCTGCCGTGTGATCGTGGAGACAGTTCATGAGCATGTATGGGATAAGGAAAAAGTTACAAAACAGCCTGACTGTAAAAATACAGGTGCAAAGACTTATACCTGTACCGACTGCGGAGAAACAAAAACAGAGGAAATCCCTGCAGATAAAAACAGACATTCCTTTGGAGGCCATTCAGTTACCAAAAAGGCCACTGTTTTTTGCCACAGGAAGAAAAACCCGCCAATGTCGGGTCTGCAAAACTACACAGTCGGTTACCCTGTCAAAGTTAAAGCCCACATTCCGGCTGAATGTATCGTCGCTTACCATGCAGGTGAAGCAGAAAACTTCCGGAGTAAAGGTCAGCGGACTGGCGGCGGGAGATTCTGTAAAGTCCTGGAAATCCAGCAATACAAGGGTGGTAAAGGTTGACCGGAAAGGAAAACTGGCTGCTCAGAGCCGAACAGGAAAAGCAACCGTTACGGTAACGCTTGCCAGTGGAAAGAAAGGCTCTTTCAGAGTTACTGTGCAAAAGGGCAGGGTTTCCACTTCCAGACTGACAGGAGTCCCCAAACGTCTTACCGTACAGAAGGGCAAAAGCTATACGTTAAAACCAGTGCGTTCTCCTTTTACCGCACAGGACAAAATTACATATTCCTCTTCAAATAAAAAGGTGGCAACAGTCAGCTCCAAGGGAAAGATTACCGCAAAAAAAGGCAGGCAGTACAAACATTACTGTCAGGTCAGGAAAAAAGAAAGTGGTTGTAAAAATCACGGTTCCAAAAACACAGACCAAAACGCTCAGTAAGGTTCCTGCAAAACTGACAATGAGCAGAGGAAAGATTAAAGCGCTGAAAAAAGGAACAGTAACGATTGCAGTACGGTCGGGAAAAATAAAGAAAACATTTCGCCTGACTGCAAAATAAAAACAGAAACTAATGAGTAAACAAATAAAAAGATTGACAATTAATGGAAGGGGGGATTAATATATAGATAAATAATAACAGGAATCATAATAAAGGAGGTCGGTGATCATGACGCTTATAGAACAGATTTCACTTGTTTCTTTTGCTGTAATTGTTGTGTTTGGCATGGCTGCATATCTGAGAAGCCATTCCCGGTATGAAAACGGAATTTTCCACAGAGCCGGCTGTCTCCTTATGTATGGATATCTGAAGATGAGTTTTGCAGCCGGATATGCCGGAAGGGCTGTGATGATGAAGCTTGGAAGCATCTGCAGCAGCGTAAATATTTCCGCAGTTTCCGAGGAAATGTATCATAAGGAGTACCGTATGCGGGAATTGCGAAGAGAGCTTTCTCATGGCGGGTATGGAACAGACAGGCATAACCTGAAGATTCCGGGCTGACAGATTAAAAATTTCCATATATACAACAAAAAATTGATTTTCAGGAATTCCTCTGCTATACTTCATAGCAGAGGAATTTTTTGGGGTTTTGGAGGTTGGGAGATGAATAAAAAGAATCAGATCACAGAAGGCGTGATCTGGAAGCAGCTGTTACTGTTCTTTTTTCCGATAGTATTCGGAACTTTTTTTCAGCAGATTTATAACACGGCCGACACCATTGTTGTCGGTCGTTTTGTGGGTAAGGAAGCACTGGCAGCAGTCGGAGGTTCCGTAAACCAGATTGTAAGTCTGATCGTGGAAGTATTTGTAGGTCTGACCTCAGGCGCAGCAGTGATTGTATCTCAGTTTTATGGAGCCCAGGATAAAAAAAATCTGGATCGGACCATCCATACGGCAGCTGCGTCTTCGGTGGCGGCAGGCTGTGTGATCGGAATTGCCGGCTTTTTTTTATCTGATACGATCTTGCAGATGATGAATACTCCGGCAGAACTTATGGATGAATCCGGAATATATCTTCATATTTATTTCTGTGGGACAGTATTCAATCTTGTTTATAATATGGGAGCAGCTGTTCTCAGGGCAATGGGAGATTCCAGACGTCCGCTATATGTACTGATGACTGCCTGTGTTCTGAATATCCTGTTGGACATCCTCCTTGTAGTTATTGGAGGTATGGGAGTAGAAGGAGTTGCCCTTGCGACTGTTTTCTGTCAGGGAGTCAGTGCGGTGATCGTCTCGGCAATGCTGATAAAAGGACAGGGATATTTTAAGCTGGAATTAAAAAAACTTCATTTTTACGGAAATTCTCTTCATTCCATCCTGCGGATCGGTATACCGGCAGGAATCGAGGCCGCAATGTACTGTGTGGCAAATATTGTAATCCAGGTGTTTGTCAACCGTCTGGGAACGGATCATGTGGCAGCCTGGGGAACCTTCGGGAAGATCGATGCGGTTTTCTGGATGGTGGTAAATGCGTTTTCTACTTCGATTACCACTTTTGTGGGACAGAATTATGGCGCGGGAAAAACGAAGCGTATGAGAAAAAGTGTACTGGTCTGTCTGGGAATGTCCTATGTGGCGGCAATTGCTCTCAGCGGGTTGCTGGTGGTCTTTGCAGACCCTCTGTATCGGCTTTTTACCACAGACCGGGGAGTGGTTGAGATCGGAGTCTACATGATGCGTTTTCTGATGCCGTCTTATTTCCTTTATGTAGCGATCGGAATCCTTTCCGGAGCTCTCAGGGGAGCTGGCAAGGTGCTGGTTCCGGTGATCCTTACCTGTGGAGGCGTCTGCATTCTCAGGATTACATGGATGCTTGCCGTTCTGCCGGCTTTTCCGGGGATCGATACCATTATGCTCAGCTATCCGGTATCCTGGGGGATTACAGCTGTCCTTTTTGTGATCTATTATATAAAGCGTTTTCCAAGAGCAGAAAAAGCTGTAAGAGTGAAAGAAGGCTGACAGGATAACAATCTGCTGTTGTAAACGGAAAGAACCCAATATGAGAATGATTGAATGAGGAGCATTGAAATGAATATTTTAAATATGGAACACATTAGTAAAGTTTATGGAGACAAGGTGATTTTTGACGATATTTCCGTAGGAATCCACCAGGGTGATAAAATTGGAATCATAGGTATCAACGGTACGGGAAAAACCACCTTTTTGAGAATCCTGGCCGGACTTGAAGAGGCGGATGAAGGACAGGTGGTTCGACAGAACGGTCTGCGTCTTTCTTATCTTTCCCAGCATCCGCAGTTTCCGGAAGGGGCGACGATCCTTTCCTATGTAAGTGAAGGAAAAAGAGAAGAGGACTGGAATCCGGAAACAGATGCACACATGGTTCTTAACAAACTGGGAATTGCAGACCATGAGGAGGAGATTGCCCATCTTTCCGGAGGTCAGAAGAAGCGTGTGGCACTGGCAAGGGTGCTGATCAATCCTGCGGATCTTCTGATTCTGGACGAACCCACCAACCATCTGGACAATGAGATGGCAGCGTGGCTGGAGGATTATCTGAACCGGTTTAAAGGAGCTGTGATCATGGTAACTCATGACCGATATTTTCTGGATCGGGTTACAAATAAAATCCTGGAGATCAGTCATGGAAAAACCTATACCTATGAGGCGAAATATTCCAAATTTCTGGAGATGAAGGCAGAACGTGAGGAAATGGAAATGGCCTCAGAGCGAAAGAGACAGAGCGTTCTGCGCATGGAGCTGGAGTGGGCGAAGCGAGGCTGCCGTGCAAGAACCACCAAACAGAGAGCAAGGCTGGAAAGGCTGGAAGCATTGAAAAACGGGACGGCTCCGGTGCGGGATAAAAGTGTGGAGATTGATTCTGTGGAAACCCGAATGGGAAAGAAAACCATTGAGCTGCACCACATTTCCAAAAGCTTTGGAGAAAAGGTCTGTATCCGGGATTTTGACTACATTGTGCTGAAGAATCAGAGACTTGGGATCATCGGACCAAACGGCTGCGGCAAATCCACACTTCTTAAGATCATTGCCGGGATACTGGAGCCGGACAGTGGTCATGTGGAAACAGGTGAGACCATCCGTATGGGATACTTCTCCCAGGAAATCGAAGAAATGAACACCAGTCAGAGGGTCATTGATTATATCAGGGATGTTGCAGAATATATTCCTACAAAGGACGGTCTGATCAGTGCGGCAAAGCTTCTGGAACAGTTCCTTTTTGACTCTTCCATGCAGTATTCCCCTATCGAAAAGCTTTCCGGAGGAGAAAAGAAAAGGCTGTACCTTCTGAAAATCCTTGCAGCAGCTCCAAATGTGCTGCTGTTGGATGAGATTACCAACGATATCGATATTCCTACGCTGACGATCCTTGAGGATTATCTGGATTCCTTTGCGGGAATTGTGATCGCAGTTTCTCATGACCGTTATTTCCTGGATAATCTGGCAGACCGTATTTTTGAATTTGACAGAGATGGAAATCTGACACAGTATGAAGGAGGATATACGGATTATCTGGAATCGAAAAAGAGACGTTTTGGGGATACGTCAGGAAGTGATTTTGCTTTCGGAAAGAAAGAAGGCGGCAGGGGATCCGGAGAAAACGATAACGCATCCGCTTCAGGGGAAAAGGATTCCGTAAAGACCTGGAAACAGAACCGCACCACGAAGCTGAAGTTTTCTTTTAAGGAACAGAGAGAATACGAGACGATTGATGATGATATTGCAAAGCTGGAAACAAAGCTCGAAAAGCTGGATGCGGATATCATGGCAAATGCCACAAATTCCGGAAAGCTCAACGAGCTGACCAGGGAAAAAGAAGAAGCAGAAGCTCTTCTGGAAGAAAAAATGGATCGCTGGGTCTACCTGAACGATCTGGCAGAAAGAATCGAGGCACAGAATAATGGATGAAAAAAAGAAAAAAAGCCCGATGACCACACTGTGCTATGTGGAGAAGGCGGATGCTTACCTGATGCTTCACCGGGTATCAAAAAAACAGGACGTCAACAAGGACAAATGGATTGGTATCGGCGGTCATTTTGAAGAAGGGGAAAGCCCGGAGGACTGTCTTCTGAGAGAAGCTTATGAGGAAACCGGACTTACTTTGACTTCCTGGAAATTCAGGGGAATTGTTACCTTTACTCAGGTAGGCTACGGAACAGAATATATGTGCCTTTATACCGCAGATGAGTTTTCCGGGGAACTGAAGGACTGCGATGAGGGGATTCTGGAATGGGTGAAAAAAGAAGAACTTCTGAAGCTGAATCTCTGGGAAGGAGATAAGATTTTTTTGCGGCTTTTGAATGAAAATGCTCCGTTTTTTTCACTGAAGCTCAGTTATCAGGGGGATTGCCTGACAGAAGCGATACTGGATGGCAGGGATATTTTATAGAAATTTCCCACATATCTTGACTTTACCCCTTTAAATTTAGTATGATAAAGTTTGAAATTTTAACAGGAGGCATATTATGGCAGAATTAGTGAAAGTAGTTGTGGACGCCATGGGAGGCGACCATGCACCGGAAGAACCCGTAAAAGCAGCCGTAGAAGCCGTAAAAGAACGTGAGGATATCCTTGTGATCCTTACCGGCCTCGAAGACGTGATCCGAAAAGAACTGGATAAATATCCGGGATACCCTCAGGACAGAATACAGATCCTGCACACCTCAGAAGTGATCGAAACGGCAGAACCACCTGTGTTTGCCATTCGTAAGAAAAAGGATTCCTCTATTGTAGTGGGATTAAATCTTGTAAAGAAAAAAGAAGCAGATGCTTTTGTTTCATCAGGAAGTACAGGAGCTGTTCTTGTAGGCGGACAGGTACTTGTGGGAAAGGCAAAGGGAGTGGAACGTCCTCCTCTTGCACCACTGATTCCTACCATGGAAGGCGTAAGCCTTCTGATCGACTGTGGAGCCAATGTAGACGCCAGACCTTCTCATCTGGTACAGTTTGCAAAGATGGGATCCATTTATATGGAACAGGTAGTGGGGATCAAAAATCCCAGAGTTGCCATTGTCAATAACGGCGCTGAGGAAGAAAAGGGAAATGCCCTTGTAAAGGAAACTTTTCCGCTTTTGAAAGAAACAGAAGGAATCAATTTTATCGGAAGTATTGAGGCCAGGGATATTCCTTCCGGTTATGCAGATGTGATCGTCTGTGAAGCCTTTGTGGGAAATGTGATCCTGAAGCTTTATGAAGGAGTCAGCGGTTCTCTGATCAAAAAGATCAAGGGCGGAATGATGAAAAATCTGAGAAGCAAAATAGGAGCCCTTCTGATCAAACCGGCTCTGAAAGAAACCCTGAAAGATTTTGATACCACCAAGTACGGCGGAGCCCCGCTTCTGGGCCTGAAAGGTCTTGTGGTAAAAACCCATGGAAGCGCAAAAGCAGTGGAGATCAAAAATGCCATTTTCCAGTGTGTACAGTTTAAGCAGCAGAAGATCAATGAAAAAATAGCAGAGAGGATCCTTCCTGCAGTAGATCTCCAGGGAAAAGAAGAGAAAGAGGTATAAAGAATGGAACAGTTGGAGCAGAAGATCGGTTACAGGTTTCGCAACAAAAAACTGCTGCGTCAGGCACTGACTCACAGTTCCTATGCGAATGAGAAAAAGCTTGGAAAGCTGGGCTGTAACGAGCGTCTGGAGTTTCTGGGTGATGCGGTGCTGGAGCTGATCAGCAGCGATGTGCTGTATGCGCGTTTTCCCCGGCTTCCCGAGGGAGAACTTACAAAGAAACGTGCCAGTCTTGTGTGCGAGCCAAGCCTTGCTTACTGTGCGAGACAGTTTGGGCTTCCGGAATACCTTCTTCTTGGAAAGGGAGAAGATATGACCGGAGGGCGTATGAGAGATTCCATTGTTTCTGATGCTACAGAGGCTCTTCTGGGAGCAATTTATCTGGATGGTGGGTTTGCTGACGCGAAGGAGTTTGTCCTGAAATTTATATTAAATGATATGGAGCATAAGCAGCTCTTTTATGACAGCAAGACCATCCTGCAGGAAATGGTTCAGGAAGACGGGAAACATCCGGTAGAATATATTCTGACCGGAGAGGCCGGACCGGATCACAACAAGAAGTTTGAGGTGGAGGTGCGGATCAACGGTGTACCTGCAGGATGCGGTGCGGGGCATACAAAAAAGGCGGCTGAGCAGGCTGCTGCCTATCAGGCCATCCGAAAGATCAAAGACTAAAGGTGACATATGTATTTAAAGAACATTGAGGTACACGGATTCAAATCCTTTGCACAGAAGATCAATTTTGAATTTCATAATGGCATAACCGGGATCGTAGGACCAAATGGAAGTGGAAAGAGCAATGTAGGTGATGCAGTCCGCTGGGTACTGGGAGAGCAGAGTGCGAAACAGCTTCGCGGCGGAAATATGCAGGATGTTATTTTTTCCGGAACAGAGCTTCGCAAACCATTGAGTTTTGCCTCAGTTGCAATTACTCTGGATAACAGCGACCACAAGCTTCCGGTGGAATTTAATGAGGTGACAGTTACCAGGCGGCTTTACCGTTCCGGTGAAAGTGAGTATCTGATTAATGGAAGTAACTGTCGTTTGAAGGATATCCAGGAAATGTTTTACGATACTGGTATCGGCAAGGAAGGCTATTCGATCATCGGACAGGGACAGATCGATAAGATCTTAAGCGGAAAGCCGGAAGACAGACGAGAGCTTTTTGACGAAGCTGCGGGAATTGTGAAGTTTAAACGCAGAAAAAATACAACGATCAAGAAACTGGATGAGGAACGTCAGAATCTGGTTCGTGTAACGGACATCCTGACAGAGCTTACCAGACAGCTTGGACCGCTGGAAAAACAGTCGGAAACAGCCAGAATCTATCTAACAAAAAGAGATGAACTCCGTGAGCTGGAAGTAAATCTGTTTCTTCTGGATTATGAGTATTCGGGAAAGCTTCTGAAAGAGCTGAATGAGAAGCTGAGTCATGCGGAAGAGGAGCTGGAGAAGACCAGGGAATCCCATGAACAGACAAAGGTGGAATATGACCGGCTGGAACAGCAGCTGGAAGAACTGAATGAGCGACTTGAGGAACTGAAAGAAAAACAGCAGCAGAATGCTCTGACCAGACAACAGCATGAAGGACAGATACAGGTTCTGGAGGAACAGATACTCGCAGGAAAGCAGAACAGCGATCATTACAGAAACCGCCTTGAAACACTGAAGGAGGATCTGGAAAAAAGATCTTCTGAAAAAGAAAGACTTACAGAAGAAAAAGAAGAACTCAGGGTGAAGCTTGCGGAACAGAGAAAAAAACTGAAAGAGGAAACAGAGCACCTTGAGAATATCCAGGAGGAGGCAGCTGCCTGTGCAGCATCTGTAGAGGACGGTAAAAATGAGATTATTGAACTTCTTAACAGCCGTGCTACTACAAAGGGAAAGGTACAGCGGTTTGATGCTATGATGGAGCAGCTGGATATCCGTAAGGCTGCAGTGAGTCAGAGGATCCTTCATCTGAAAACGCAGGAGGAAGAGCTTGGCGGGGAGAAAAAAAAGGCGCAGAGCCGATACGACAGCGTTTCCCGTTCCATTGATTCTATGAATGCAGAGTGTGTCCGGCTCGACGGAGAGGTACAAAAGCTTCAGGAGAAGCTGAAGGAACAGAACCGTCAGATGGAAGCAGGACAGACTGCTTACCACAGAGAGGCCTCCAGACTGGAATCTCTGAAAAATATTACGGAGAGATATGACGGCTATGGAAACAGTATCCGTCGGGTGATGGAGCAGAAAAGCCGTGAACCCGGAATTAAAGGTGTTGTTGCAGATATCATTCATGTGCAGAAGGATTATGAGGTAGCCATTGAAACTGCATTAGGCGGCAGTATCCAGAATATTGTCACAGATAACGAACAGACAGCCAAAAGGATGATCGGATTTCTGAAGAAAAACAGATTCGGGCGTGCCACGTTTCTTCCTCTTTCCAATATAAGCGGAAGAGGCGGGATTTCTCAGAGAGAGGCTCTTAAAGAAGACGGTGTGATCGGGACAGCGGATACGCTGGTAAAAGCAGACGCGGAATACAGTGGTCTGGTGCAGTATCTTCTGGGGAGAGTTCTTGTGGTGGATCATATTGATCATGCCATTGCCATTGGCAAAAAATACAGGCACAGTCTCCGCATGGTGACCATTGAGGGGGAATCTTTGAGCCCCGGCGGTTCCATGACAGGTGGTGCCTTTAAAAATAACAGTAATCTGCTTGGGCGGAGAAGAGAAATCGAAGAACTGGAAAACAGCGTGGGTCTTCTGAAGAAGGAGCTTATGGAACTGCAGACGGCTATTGGAGATAATCGCAGCAGGAGAAACGTTCTTCGTGATGCCATTGCAGATTTTCAGGAAAAACTCAGACAGCAGTATGTGGATCAGAACACAGCCAGAATGAACCTGGAACAGCTGGAGGAAAAGGAAGCAGACATCCGGAAAAGCTATCAGCAGATCGACCGGGAAAAAGAAGAACTCCGTCGTCAGACCGGAGAGATCCGCGCAGATCATTCCACGATCACAAAAGAGCTGGAAGAATCCCAGAGAGATGAAAAAGAACTGGAAACCTTTATTGAGACAAAGCAGAAGGAACTGGAGGAATGGAAGGCAGAGGAAGCTGCCAAGATGAAGGAACTGGAGCAGATCCGTCTGGATGAGGCAGGACTGTCTCAGCAGGAGCATTTCCTTCAGGAAAATCTGATCCGTCTCTTAGGGGAAATGGAGGCTTTTCAGAGAGAAAGCCGTGAACTGGAAGAGAATCTCAAGATAAGTGCTGAGGAGACTCTCAGAAAACAGGAAGGTATCCGAAATCTGAAGGATGCGGCAGAAGCCTGCAGCCAACTGGATCAGGAGCTGCAGCGTCAGAAAGAGGAAAAACAGGCGCAGAAGGAAGAAAAAAACATAAGCCATAAAGTTTTTTTTGAAAAAAGAGATCAGCTGTCCGAGCGGACATCGCTTTTGGACAGGGAGTGCTTCCGCCTGAAAAGCCAGGCAGAAAAAGCAGAGGAGCAGAGAGAGTCCCAGATTTCCTATATGTGGGAAGAATATGAGATCACTCCAAACAGCGCGCTTGGACATCGCAGGGAAGAACTGACAGACCGTCAGGAAATGAAAAAGGATGCTTCCCGGATCAGAGAAGAGATCCGGAAACTGGGAGCCGTAAATGTAAATGCCATTGAGGATTACAAGGAGCTTCTGGAACGACACACATTTCTGTCCGGACAGTATGAAGATCTGGTTCAGGCGGAAAAGACACTGGAAAGTATTATTCAGGAACTGGATGAGGGTATGAGAAAGCAGTTTGCAGAAAAATTCCATGATATCCAGAGAGAATTTGACAAGGCCTTCAAGGAGCTTTTCGGAGGCGGAAAGGGTACACTTGAACTCTCGGAGGATGAGGATATTCTGGAGGCGGGAATCCGGATCATTTCCCAGCCGCCGGGAAAGAAGCTTCAGAATATGATGCAGCTTTCCGGAGGTGAAAAGGCCCTGACTGCCATCGCTCTTCTTTTTGCCATTCAGAATCTGAAGCCGTCTCCGTTCTGTCTTCTTGATGAGATCGAAGCGGCACTGGATGATTCCAACGTGGGACGGTTTGCTTCTTATCTTCAGAAGCTGACAAAAAATACACAGTTTATTATCATTACACACAGGCGCGGTACCATGAATGCGGCAGACCGGCTTTATGGTATTACCATGCAGGAAAAAGGTGTATCAACTCTGGTTTCTGTAGATCTTGTAGAAAACCAGTTAAGTAAATAAAGGAGGCATGAGTATGGCCGGGGGAAAAAAAGGATTTTTTAAACGTCTTGTCAGTGGACTGACGAAAACAAGAGATAATATCGTAGCGGGCTTTGACTCGATCTTCAGTGGTTATTCCAGCATTGATGAAGATTTTTATGAGGAGCTTGAAGAAATTCTGGTAATGGGGGATATTGGTATCAATGCCACCTCTGCCATACTGGAAAAACTGAAAAAGCAGGTGTCTGAAAAGCACATCAAGAATCCTGCAGAATGTAAGCAGCTGCTGATCGACAGCATCAAAGAGCAGATGAGAGTAGACAGCACCGAATATGAATTTGAAAACCGCAGATCTGTGATCCTTGTGATCGGTGTCAACGGTGTGGGAAAGACCACTTCTGTCGGAAAGCTTGCAGGAAAACTGAAGGAAGACGGAAAAAAAGTGATTCTTGCAGCTGCGGATACCTTCCGCGCCGCAGCGGGAGAGCAGCTTGCCCAGTGGGCTGACCGTGCAGGAGTAGAGATCATCGGCGGCCAGGAGGGGGCAGATCCGGCATCTGTTGTTTATGACGCAGTTGCTGCTGCCAAGGCAAGAAATGCAGATGTGCTCCTCTGTGATACGGCAGGACGGCTTCATAATAAGAAAAACCTTATGGAAGAACTTCGCAAAATCTATCGTATCCTGGAAAGAGAATATCCTGAGGCGTATCTGGAAACTCTTGTGGTTCTGGATGGTACTACAGGACAGAATGCACTGGCTCAGGCAAAACAGTTTGCAGAGGTTGCCAATGTGACAGGAATCATTCTGACTAAGCTTGACGGTACAGCAAAGGGCGGTATTGCAGTAGCAATCCAGTCGGAGCTTGATATTCCGGTGAAATACATTGGAGTAGGGGAGAGCATAGACGACCTGCAGAAATTTGATGCAGATGTTTTTGTGAATGCACTGTTTGATATAGATGAAAAGGAAGCAGACTGATCATACATAACGAGGAGGAGAAAATTATGCTTACACTGGAGAACTTTGAGGAAGCGTCAGAAATTGTCAAAAAAGTTACACAGGAGACCAAACTGATCAAAAGCAGCTATTTTTCAGACCTGACAGGAAACAAGGTTTTTCTGAAGCCGGAAAATATGCAGAGAACAGGCGCATATAAGGTGAGAGGAGCCTATTATAAGATCAGTACACTTTCTGATGAGGAAAGGCAAAAAGGACTGATTACAGCTTCAGCCGGAAATCATGCGCAGGGAGTTGCCTATGCTGCGCATAAATTTGGTGCAAAGGCAGTGATCGTTATGCCAACTACCACACCGCTGATCAAGGTGGAGAGAACCAAAAGCTATGGGGCAGAGGTGATCCTGAAGGGAGATGTTTATGATGAGGCCTGCACCTATGCACTGGAGCTGGCTGAGAAAGAAGGCTATACCTTTATTCATCCGTTTGATGATCCGGCAGTAGCTACAGGACAGGGAACCATTGCTATGGAGATTGTGCAGGAGCTTCCTCTTGTGGACTATATTCTGGTCCCCATTGGCGGCGGAGGTCTGGCCACAGGCGTTTCTACTCTTGCCAAGCTTCTGAATCCTCATATTAAAGTAATCGGTGTGGAACCGGCAGGAGCCGCATGTATGAAGGCTTCCCTGGAAAAAGGAGAGATTGTGACTCTTCCTCATGTAAATACCATTGCAGACGGTACTGCAGTGCAGACTCCCGGTGAGCATATTTTTCCATATCTTCAGGAAAATCTGGACGGTATCATCACCATTGAGGATGATGAGCTGATTATGGCATTTCTGGATATGGTAGAAAACCATAAGATGATCGTTGAAAATTCAGGGCTTTTGACAGTGGCAGCTCTTCGTCACCTTGATTTTACCGGAAAGAAAGTTGTTTCTATCCTCAGCGGAGGAAATATGGACGTGATCACCATGTCCTCTGTAGTGCAGCATGGACTGATTCAGAGAGACCGTATTTTTACGGTGTCTGTTCTGATTCCGGATAAAGCCGGTGAGCTTGTCAGAGTGGCAACGATCATAGCACAGAACCAGGGAAATGTAATCAAACTGGATCATAACCAGTTTGTAACTACCAACCGTAATGCTGCCGTGGAATTAAAAGTAACCATGGAAGCATTTGGAACAGAGCACAAAAATCAGATCGTAAAAGCTCTGGAGGATGCAGGATGTAAGCCAAGAGTGATCCGGGCAAGCCTGTAATAATATAGAAAATAAAAAGAACCGCAGATATGGCTCCTTCAACAGGAACTCCAGATCTGCGGTTTTTGGAATTTTTTGTTAAACGATCAGTTTACTTCGATCAGTTCATATTCATCTGTTCCCAGACCAAGTTTCTTTGCATGGGCAATGCAGGAGGTCCAGTCGGTGGTAGGGAACATAGCGCCAAAGTGGTCATGACCTTCGTGATCGGATTCCGCCAGGAAGGTATTGGAGATCACAGGCTGTTTGTTTACCGCATCTGCACAGGCGATATCCAGTGCAACCGGATCAAAGGAGGCGAAGAAGCCCACATCCGGGACAATGGCTGCATCATTTTCCGCATGGCAGTCACAGTATGGGGAGACATCGATCACAAGATTAATATAAAATGCAGGACGTCCGTCAACAACTGCCTTTGTATATTCTGCAATCTTGCAGTTCAGGATATCGTTGGATTCGTCGGAAGCGGCAAGAACAGCATCCTTGGGACAGACACCGATACATCTGCCACAGCCTACGCATTTATCGTGATCGATGGAAGCTTTGTTGTCTGTAAAATAAGGCGCATTATGTGCACAGATCTTTTCGCAGCGATGGCATCCGATACAGAGATCCTGGTCGATGTGAGGTTTACCTGCGCTGTGCATTTCCATTTTCCCGGCACGGGAACCGCAGCCCATACCGATATTTTTCAGTGTTCCGCCAAAGCCGGTAGCTTCATGGCCTTTAAAATGAGAAAGGGCGATAAAGACATCCGCATCCATGACTGCACGTCCGATCTTTGCTTCTTTTACATACTCGCCGCCTTCTACGGGAACATAAATCTCATCGGTTCCCTTGAGTCCGTCTGCGATCAGAACATGGCAGCCGGTGGAAAATGGTGAGAAACCATTGGTATAGGCGCTGTCCAGATGATCCAGAGCATTTTTTCTTCCGCCTACATAAAGGGTGTTGCAGTCAGTAAGGAAAGGTCTGCCGCCCAGTTCCTTTACCACATCAGCAACCGCTTTGGCATAGTTGGGACGGAGAAAAGCCAGATTGCCCGGTTCTCCGAAATGGATCTTAATGGCTGTATATTTGCCGTCAAAATCAATGTCTCCAATGCCTGCTTTTTTGATCAGTTTTTTTAACTTGTCCAGAAGATTGTTGTTGAAACCAGTTCTTAAATTTGTGTAGTAAACTTTTGACTTGTCCATAAGTTGTCCATACCTCCTTGATGTGTCTTTACAATTAGAATACCGCAGATGGAATTGATTGGCAAGAAAAAAACTGTGATTTTACTGCTTGCGTATGTAAAATCTCTGGGGTATATTGTAAGAGAGAGATTACAGTATCAGGAGATCATTGGAGGATGAAAGAGAATGCTGGAAGAATATAATAAAGCGTATAAGCTTGGAAAGAAAGATTACCAGGCCAGAATGATGAGAGGTGAAAAGCCTACGCTGAAGGTTCTGGATGAGATCCTTCCCGAGAGAGGGGCTTATTCGGAGATGCCGCTGGGGCTGGTGCAGATACCGATCGATCAGATCGTGGGAACAAAAACGGAGGGAAGAAGCAGTGCTTTTGCCGGCAATTTTATGCCGATTCTCCGGGAAAACACGGAATTTGCCCACAAGTGGGCTTCTCTTGGAGAAAGTCATGTAAATGAGGGAATCCGTGAACCGGTGAAGGCTTATGAATATATGAACCGGTTTTATATAGAAGAAGGAAATAAAAGAGTCAGCGTCCTGAAGTTTTATGATGCAGTATCTGTTCCGGGATTTGTCACAAGGATCATACCACCCAGAACAGAGGAAAAAGAAAACAGGATTTACTATGAGTTTATAGACTTTTATGAACTTTCCAAAGTCAATTATATCTGGTTCAGCAGAGAGGGAAGCTTTGCCAGACTTCAGAAGCTTATGGGAAAAGAGCCTGCAGAAGTATGGAGTGACGATGACAAGCTGACCTTTAGCTCTGTATACTCAAGATTTGCCATGGAGTTTGAGGCGGCGGGAGGCAAAAAGCTTTCTGCAACAACAGGAGATGCTTTTCTGGCATTTATCACGGTATACGGCTATGATAATATCTGCCAGAAAACGGTATCAGAGTTAAAAAAGCTTGTGAATAAAAGCTGGGAAGAATTCCGGCTTCTTGAGCATGACAATGAGATCGATCTGAAAATGGATCCAAACAGAGAAAAGAAACCGCTGATCCAGAGACTTCTTACTGGCTCCAGAAAGCTGAAGATTGCATTCATTTATGCGAAAACCCCGGGTTCCTCTGCCTGGACCTATGCACACGAGCTTGGACGTCTTCATCTGGAGCAGACCTTCCCGGAGGAGGTTACGACTCTGTGCTACGAAAATATTGTCCCGGAACTTGCAGAAAAAGCCATCGCAGATGCCATCCACCAGGGCTGCAATATGATCTTTACCACTACGCCGGCCTTTGTCCAGGCAAGTGTGCAGGCAGCGATTGCGAATCCGGATATCCGGATTTTAAACTGCTCTCTGAACACCTCACATCGGTATATCCGTACTTATTATGCGCGGATGCATGAGGCAAAATTTCTGATGGGAGCTATTGCAGGCGCCATGTCCGAAAACGGAAAGCTGGCATATATTGCAGATTATCCTATTTTTGGAACGATTGCCAATATTAATGCTTTTGCTCTCGGGGCTGCTATGATCAATCCCCGTGCGAAAGTATATCTGGAATGGTCCAGCCTTAAGGACGATGATCTGGGTAAGGTTATGGAAAGAATCCGGGAAAAGGATATTTCTGTAGTATCTGGCCGCGATATGGTGATTCCGGAAGATGCCTCCAGATATTTTGGGCTTTACCGGATGGAAAACGAGATGCCTCATAATCTGGCCATGCCGCTGTGGCACTGGGGTAAGTTCTATGAAGAACTGATCCGTGCTGTGATGAACGGTGCCTGGAAGTATGATGACAGCAGCGCAGAGAAAAAAGCGATCAACTACTGGTGGGGAATGTCTTCGGAGGTTGTGGATGTGATCTGCTCCCAGAGTCTTCCTATTGGAACACAAAGACTGGTAGAGCTGTTGAAGGAAACCATAAGACGGGGAGAATTCAATCCTTTTTCCGGCGTGCTGTATTCCCAGAACGGAATTATCCGGGAAGAAACAGGAGGAAGTCTTTCTCCGGAGGAGATCATCACAATGGACTGGCTGGCGAAAAATGTAGAAGGATCCATTCCCAAAACCTGGCAGCTGAACGAACAGGCAAAACCGGTAACTCTTCAGCAGGGGGTGGAGAAGGAAATCTGAGATATGAAGATACTTGCGATCGCAGACGAAGAATCAAAATACCTGTGGGATTTTTTTGAAAAAAGCAAGCTGGAGGGGATAGACCTGATCATATCCTGCGGGGATCTGGATCCCAGATATCTGTCTTTTCTGGCAACCTTTACCTCAGCGCCTGTTCTGTATGTTCATGGGAATCATGATGACAAATATGAAAGGATTCCTCCGGATGGATGCATCTGTATTGATGATACCATTTACGTTCATGAAGGTGTAAGGATTCTGGGGCTGGGCGGCTCCATGAGGTATAAGCCGGGAAATCATCAGTATACGGAAAATGAGATGAGGCGGAGAGTATTCAGGCTGTTTCCGAAGCTTCTGTGGAGAAGAGGATTTGATATTCTGGTAACTCATGCGCCTGCATACCAGTTGAATGACGGAAGAGACCTTCCTCATCAGGGTTTTAAGGTTTTTTTAAAGCTGATGGAAAAATACAGACCAAAGTATTTTCTCCATGGTCATGTTCACATGTCGTATGGAAGAAAGCACAAGCGTTACGATAAATTTCAGGATACACATGTGATCAATGCATACGAAAGGTTTGTATTTGATTATGATGCAGAACATCCGGGAGACTGGGTATAAAAATATTTTGTCAAGAAAAAATTTTTGACATGGATTTTTGAGAAATGCCGTAAATATGCCGTTTATAGAAGCTAAAAAGCAGATTTTGTTGAAATGTTGTTGTAAATATGAAAATATCCCCCTTTTCCGGTGGTGCGCCGGGCGAGGGGGATTTTGTTTATTTGTTTCCTAATAATAATTTATATTCATCTATCAATGCCTGTGATGGAGAGAGATTGTATAGAGTTAAATAGTGATTTTTTTGTTCGCTAGCTGAATTTAGCCATTGTAAAAAATCATTTTGTGATATCTTATGATTGGCTTGGCGTGCGTACATACGCTTGTAAGCTTTATTATACTCTTTAAGTATAGGATGTTCTTTTCTTTTTTGAGCATACTTTTTGTTGGCAAATACTTGTTGACAAGTAAGTCCGCTGTTTTGATATATATTGTCACAGCATTTTCCGTTGTGCTTATTTAATAAAAAGTACTTTTTACAATTTAGACATTTACGAATCATAATATTTGCTTCGAGCATTTTTAAAAATTCGCATCTGAGGGCTTCTTCTGTGGATTGAAAATGGTATCCGTGAATTATCTCTATTTGTCGTCCGAGGCATTCTGGATTGGCTTTAGGTTGTTTCATAAAATCTGGATAATTTATAGAACGTCGGTCTAATGGGTTTTTACATATTTCAAATTCCTCCATATTTACTTGATGTTCCATATTATATTTATTATCTTCTTTCCAAGAATATTTATAGCGAAATATAGTTTCCTCATGAAATGTTATACCGTCCATTTTATATGACAGACCTTCGTTTTGCATGTATATTTGTGCAGGTGAGTCAGAGCCAATTCTGTCCGCATCAATACAGGAAACAAGAGATTTGATAACTCTTTTTTGTATGTCAACAAAATCTAAAGTACCGTTATCACGAAAACTATGTGCAATACTACCTTTAGGAACATAATTACACATAAGGTACGGATTGGAAAAATCATCCAATAAATAATAATAGAAAATATCAGTAGACAATCCATGATTTAGTCTATATAAACTATCTAAGCAATCCTTTATGTCGGGAAAAGAATTTGTCAATGCAGCTTCCAAATCAACCGAATTGTGATATTTATAACAAAAGTCAAGTACTTTTTTGCGCCTTATATCGTATTCAGAAAAATCATAGTTTATGAAATCCAAAAAAAGATTTCCGAGTTTGTAAATAGTAGATGTATTATCGTATTCTCGTTCCCCATTATCTATAATTATTTTGTTTGTCAAATCGTATGTGAATATCATTTTTACCCTCCCTTGTATGTCAAAATAGAACTATATAAAAGCAAAAAATATTATAGAGATAATTCTAATTGAAAATGTTGAATCTGTCAATGACATATGATACAATATATTTTAGATAGATGAAATATCTAAAAAATATATAGTTCAAAAGGAGGAAGAATATGAATGCTGCTATTGTAAATCCAAATGGTCGATATAACAGAGTAACAGAAGCATGTTCACAAACGAACTGGAGCAGAAATACGCTAATGCGAGTGGCGGAAGAAGCAAATGCGGTAATACGTGTAGGGCGCACAGTGCGTATCGATATGCAGGCTCTATACGAATACATTGATAAAAACTACAAATAACAAGCCCTGTCTAAGTCAATTTACAAAAGAGAGATTCAATTTCATAATTTACGAAAGAGAGCATATCGCTCATAAATTCCCAAAAAAAGAATATTGCGTCCGGTTGCCATATAGGGAGGTAATCGTTGCATAAAAACCTTGTTAGTTGGAGGTAGGGTAATAGAATAATGCGAGAAGATTTTGAGAATGTGAAGTCACAGGTTGATATTCAGGATTTGGCTACTATGCTACTAGGACAACCTATCCGGCAAATGTATCGTTATCCGGGAGAAAAAACGCCGTCTATTAAAATTTACGCAAGAACACAGTCATTTTTTGACTTCGGGCGTTCTGTTGGCGGCGATTGTATCAAATTATGGAGCCACGTTCATCGGTGCGATTCATGGACAGCTTTAAAGCAAATAAGGGCTTTGTACGGCATTGAGGATGTGCAGGACAGGGAAAATATCAGGGAACGTATTCGGCAGCAGGAAAGGGACAGAGAAGCGGCGAAACAGGCAGAAGAAGAGCGCAAGGAACACTGGAGAGGTGACGTTGATTTCTGGAAGAAAATTTCTGGAGCCTGCGAATGTGTTATCGAGTGTTCAGAGGTATTTTCTGATGATTGGTGTTGGGCAATCAATCAGCGACAGCTTGCAGAATATAGGCTCGATGGTTTATGTGGCGTGTTAAGGGGGGTGATAAATATTGGACGAGTCATTTAAGATACAATTCCACATTTTGGATAATAAGGGGCGTCCGGTTGGCGTTTTTGATGATGCCATACTGGATTATGTGAAGAAGAATTATAATATCTTCTTCATGGCCGGAACGCCGTATTTTTATTCTGGCGGAGTATTTAATGCGGACTATTCCGGCGCAAGATTAAAGACTTTGATAAAGGGCATGATTGTAAGACGCTTAATTAAAAGTACCACAATCACCAGAGTTTATCAACTGTTTGCGATGGATTATGAATTAGAAAAGACATACGATGAAGTTAATCAGTACCCTAAACACTGGATTCCATTCAAAAATTGTATGTTTGACAGTAAGACCGGACAGACCTATGAGCATAAGCCGGAGTATCTTTGCATCAATCAGATTCCGTGGAATTATGAGCCTGATAAAGAGTATTCGGGAGAAGTTACGGAAAAGTTTTTTGCTTCGGCTATGTCGGCAGAGGATAGGAAAACTATTTTACAATTCTTGGGACTTTGCATGACAAGGTGCAATTTTCAGAAATTCATAATTTTGAAAGGTTCCAGAGGAACGGGAAAATCTGTTATTGTGCGGTTATTCGAGAATGTGATTGGGCCGGGGAATTTTTCAAATGTTCCTTTGCAGAAATTGGAAGAAAAATTTTATTCAATTCAGCTTATGGGGAAATTGATAAATTTATGCGCTGACTTGAACGGAAATCCGTTAAAAACGGTAAACACAATCAAATTGATAACCGGCGGCGATAGTTTATCTGACTCTTTTAAAGGTCGGGATATTGTAACTTTTGTTCCGTATTCAAGATTATTGTTTTCCTGCAATACGGTGCCTATATCTTTAGATGAAAAATCCAATGCGCTTTTTGAGAGGATTATTTTGATTGAGATGAACAATAGACCGGAGACACCAGATCGGCAACTTGAAGATAAACTGTTTGCAGAAATTCCCTACACTATTCAACAGGCATTAAAAGAGTTGAGAGAATTATTTGAGGAAAACGCATTGTTTGAGAGTCAGAGAAGCCGGGAACTGGTAGCAGAATTGTATGCTGACAGCGATAGCGTACAAGCCTTTTTGCAGGAGCAGACAGTAAAAGATATTGAAAAGTCAATTAAAACAACGGAACTTTTGGAGGCATATAAAAAATTTTGCGAGGAGACTGAACGTGAGCCGCTGAGCCGGACGAGATTCTATGCAAATTTGAAGAATAAAGGATTCGGGAAAAAGATTGTACATGGAATTGAATATTTTAGTGGAATCGGATTCAATGACACCGGATTTATGGAGGTAGACGATTTGCAAGAGTTACCATTTGTATGAGTATGCCTAATAGGTGGAAAAGGTGGAATATTTTTCTAAATCATTATATAAGGGAAAAATAATAGTAACGTATATATAAAATGATTTGAAAATTTATTAAACCTTTCCCACCCACCTTATCAGGCGAAAGGAAAGGATGTGATGAAGTGGATTTTAAGCAGCAGTATTTTAATATCTGGCGTACAGTCTGGGAGTATCACAAAGAATTTTTCGATATGAACGGAACAGATAAAGAATGGGAAAGTGCCGTTAATAAGAGCGCGGATATTATGGAGCAGTATAAAAATAAACCGGAACAGAGTTTTGTGAAGTCTTTGCTATTAGCCGTCATTGACGAATTGGAGCGCTTTGATCGGGCGAAAAGAAAGGAGCAGAAGTAATGAGCATGGAGAACTGGGAACGTTTTGTCCGGGAAACCATTGGAGAAACGAAAGGACAAGCCAGATAATAAGAGTAACAGGGAGAATGAAGCGGAGAAGGGCAACCTTCGCGCAGATTATTTTGACACTAAAAAAGTAGGGAAACGAGGTGGATTCTTTGAAAGAGATTGATACATTTAAGCGAGATGGAAAGGGAGTTCGTAAGATGGGAGCATATGCAAAGAAATATTCAAAGGTGGACAGTGAACCGGGCGAAATGGCGGATTTATCGGCATTACTGGAGGTATCTATTGAACAGATCGGAAGCCGTGTTCGTGGTAGACCGCCGGTATATGAGAATACGGAAGAGGGGTTGCAAGCGTTCCTAGAAGCTACAAAGGGCTATTTTGAGTATATTCGAGATGCTAATTCAGTGAATGAGGAAAAATTGATTCCAGATGTTGAGGGCTGGGCTATCTTCATAGGCGTTACAAGACAAACAGTATTGTCATATGCCAAACGTGGGGATGCCTGGAATGAGGCGATAGAGTATATCAAGGATAGCATATTGTCAGCAAAGAAGCAGCTTGCTTTCCGTTTCAAAATTCCTCCCGTGGTTTATCTTAATGACGCATCGAACAATCACGGCTATTTGAACACAAGCGAGTTTAAAATTACTGCAAACGGCGAAATGAGAGATCAGCTACCTTCTAAAAGCAAGGAAGAAATAGCGCAGAGACACGCAGGATATATCGGGGCAGCAGAGCCGGAAAAGCCGGATTTGGATTGATATTTCAACAGGAATTGCAACAGAAACATATTAAAAGCCTTGAACATGGCTTAAATACAGCGTTTTACGGAAGTGTATGTCAAGTTTAACCTTTTGATATGCGGAAATGGTGCTTCATTTTTGCAGCAGGACAGAGCATAGGTAGGGGTCTTGGAGGGGTGGCACAGATGGAGGGGTAACGTGCTTTGGATGCCGAGCAAAATAAAAGGCCCCTCTAAATTTCAAAAAAATTGTAAAAAGGAGTGTGATATTTTGGTAGAGATTCGAGAACCGCCGGAAACGGTGGAACAATTCGAGAAATTATCATGGCCAGAGAAAGCAGAGGTTAAGAGGAAATTTCCTGCTGCCTATTGGTCTTATCTGGCAGAGATTAGAGAAAGAGAGGCATTAGAACGTGATTATGATGAGTGACGGGTTAAGGGAAACAATGATTTCTTCAGCGGTGGAACGGGCAGCTTGCGATATTGTGCGGTACATGGGCGCAAACTGTAAGGATATGGACGCTACCGAGGGAAAATTCATGGTTGAATATTTGCAGGAATGTAAAAAGCGGCTGAATGAAAAGATTGACGAAAAAATAAAGTATTTTGAGAATTGGAGGTAATGGACATGGGATTTATTAAGACAGGAATTAACGGGGAGCCTTTGCATAAGCCAGATAACAGGGAAATGACTATTTCAGAATTTGGCATTGCAAAAAAGAAAGCACAGGAGCAAAAGAAAGATGATACCGCCGTCCGGCTGGCGCGAGAGTTGGCAGAGAAGCGCGGGAACGGAAAAGTAAATGAAGATATTTTGAAACAGTATATGTGAGAAATGGAGGTATAAAAGATGAATAGATTTTCAGCATTGCATTTAGGACTTGATGTTTACAAGGGCAAGATTGATAAACTTGTGCAGGAATTTCTTGATAAGGACAAAAAGAACCGGGGGATTTACAACGATACGACATACGCCGCACACCATGCGGAGCTTGTGGCAACTTATCGGGATAAATTCGCCAAACTACAGAACGAAATTACGGAGAGGGCGAATAATGAATTTGATTGGATTCAGAGCGGGTTGCGGAAATGGATGAGTACGCCTTGTAAACAGGAAACGTTATCCATGATTTCAGCGGTTAAACAGTTCGGGCTTAAACTATCTATTGATGAGGTGGAACTATTGCGAGATGCTGCTGGTCCTTCTTATCTGGCACAAAGACTTATTGATGATCTGGCAATTAGTTCAAAGGTGTTCACAAAGCGCAGAGCCAACATTGATAACTATACAAATATGCTTAAAGGGTGTATCAATCAGGCAGAAATTTTTATCAAGGGATATTGTGGACGCAATTTAGAGGGGAAGGAACTTCTTCCGGCTGATGTCCCGGACTGGATTTTATTTGTTGCTCCACAAGCGCAGGTGCTTGGGTCTAAATCCAATTTACTGTCAGCTGCAGCGGTTTGGGATGGTGACGGTATTCCGGTTCAAAAGAAAACAGTTGGAAAGGATGAAATGGAGATTCTCGAAAAACTGTATGATGGAACAGCCGGAGAGGATTCAATGAAAGTTAGGACGGCGGAACTTGTGCAGGAGAACGGAGAACTGAGGGACATTATCTCTAAGTTTCCAAAATATGCGGCATATCTTCCGGAAGAAGAAACGCCGGTTTATCCGTAAATCAAATAAATAAAAAGGAAATTAGGGGCTTAAACGGCGTAAGGGTAGGAATATACTGCCTACCCTCCTGCAAGCCGAAATAGAGTAAAAAATATAATATGGAGAAAGGAACAAAAATAAATGGAAAGTTGCATGGTATTGAAGATTATTGGAGTTTCAAAGTATGATGGGATGTCTCGGAACGGAAAACCATATTCATTATATACGTTGGAGTTGGATTTTCATGGCGAAAAATGCAAAATTAAAACGTTTGAAGTAAGCGCAAAATATTGCTACGCTGCCCATGAATCACGCTTGCACCAAAATGATA
>OAVH01000020.1_pt1 | contig 129692 bp, 141 predicted proteins | sample 1495281 | NCBI WGS metagenome assembly OAVH01 (sample SAMEA2580082, study PRJEB22360) | human gut metagenome | biome: human gut; feature: human-associated habitat; material: faeces | place: Denmark | collected 2008/2010
ACTGCATAATTTTCAGGTGTCTGAGAAAGTTTATGGATTGAATCCATAAGTATTTGTTTTACAAAAGTTGAATACATCATTTTTGCCTCCTTAGTTAAGTGAACAGAAACATCTCTTAACTAATTGGCTTTTTTCTGATTCATTGAACAGAAAAAAGCCGCACAAATTTGACGTATTGTCAAGTAAAATTTGAGTTACTGGTAGAAAAAAAGAGAATTCCCTATTTTGTCAGGAATTCCCTTAAGTAAATGACATTGATACACTTGGGCTTTTCAGTTCCCGTACCGGAGCAGCCGGACAGATCACTGCCATTGACGATGCCGTAAAGGCCACAAATACAGAGGTTCTCTCCATTGAACTTCCCAGAGATACCAAGGGCTGGGGCGGCCACGGAAACTATATCGTCCTTGGAGGAAATGATGTCTCCGATGTACGTCATGCTGTCGAGCTTGCGCTGGAATTCACCGGAAAATACGCCGGGGAACTTTATATCAGTGAATCCGGTCATCTGGAATTTGCTTTTTCCGCAAATGCAGGACCGGCTCTCCAGAAAGCCTTTCATGCAGAACCCGGGGAGGCTTTTGGTTTTATGGCAGGCTCTCCTGCCGCTATCGGCCTTGTAATGGCAGACACGGCCATGAAGGCTTCTGCCGTAAAGATCATCAGCTATATGACACCGGATATCGGAACCAGCCATTCCAATGAAGTGATCCTTGCACTTTCCGGAGATGCCAGTGCAGTAAAAGAAGCCGTCCTGGAAGCCCGCCAGATTGGTCTGGAGCTTCTGATCGGAATGGGAAGCTATCCCCAGATTCCGGGAACTCCTTATCTGTAGACATCTTACTGTCCATAGCAACATTACAATTCAGACACGCCAATATTTGCTTCCTTCATAAAAATGGTGCACCCTGTTTACTCAGGCTGCACCATTTTATTTACATATTATTTAATTTAACTGATATACATCTGCAGACTGCAGTCCGAAGCTCAGTGCCTCTGCATGGCTTCCAAAGTAAATGTCCACATGTCCGTAGGGTGTTCCCAGATCCTCTACGGTATACACAGTTCCATTGATCAGAAGCTGGGTTCCGAAAGGAACACCTGCCATGGCAACTGTATGTCCTGCAGAAGGCATCACTCCGCTGGCAGTTGCATTCCCCGCTGTACCACAGCACTGTGCACAGTTACAGTAGCCTGTTAATGTAAAGTTTCCAAGATAAGTGCCCTGTCCGGAGCTTCCGGTATCCGGGGCAGTTTCTTCAGAGACTCCTGTATCCTCAGCCGGAGTCTCCTCCTCTACAACGATATCGCTGCTTGTTGAGCTGCTTTCCGAATCTGTTGTATCTGTTTCCGGATCATATTCCGGTTCCTCTGTCTCCGGAACGTTATTCTCTGCTGCTTCTGTACTGCTTTCTTCTGAAGCTTCATTCTGTGCCGCTGCCTGTTCTGCCGCTGCCTGGGCAGCTGCTTTTTCCAGTTCTGCCTGTTCCATCAGAACTGCAATACTGTTATCAGCACTGTTTACCTGAGCCATCAGAGCATTTGCCTCTTCCTGGCTTGCGCTGATCTGGCTTATGTAGGAATTGATACTGTCTCCGGTAGTTGCTGCCAGAGCCTGAACCTCCTGCTGCTTGGCACTTTTTTCTGTAAGAAGGCTGTTAATGGATTTAGACTCCTCTACCGCCTTTTCTTCATGGGTCTGAATATTTTTCTGTGTTGCCTCATATTCCTTCAGCATGTTTCTGTCATATTCGGACATCATTGAGATATTGTTTGCCTGGTTCAGGAAATCCGCAATACTCTCTGATGCCAGAAGCTTTTCCAGCATGGAGCTTCCACCATTTTCATACATATATACAATACGAAGCTTCATGGCATCATACTGATTTTCTGCCTGTTTTTTTGCTTTCGCCAGCTCCAGCTGAATTTTTTTCAGCTCCTCTTCCTTTTCAGCAGCTTCAATACTCAGCTGAGAAATAGAATTGGTCAGTTCATTATATTGTGCATCAAGTTCTGCCATATAGGATTCCAGTTCCAGTTTCTTGCTTTCAAGGCTGCTGATGTTTGCCTGTGCCTGAGCAAGTCCTGCCTGCGCCTCCTGCTTTTGAGTCTGAGCTGCAGCGATCTGATCTTCTGTGGAAGCATAAACACCTGTCCCCATGGAAACAGTCAGGGCTCCGGCCAACAGCAGTGAAAGAACTCTCTTCATCTTCATATATACACCTCATCATTTTTTTCGTAGCACAAGTATAACAACTTTCCTCCAGAAAATCAACACTTTTATTTTATTTTTGTAACAAATGTGTAATATTTTCCAGAGAAACACAGAAAAAAAGAGATATTCCGAACCAGTTTTTCCAAAAGCTTCCTGGATCTTGAATATCTCTTTTACTATTTCATTTCATTTTTATTACAGATATCCGAGGTTATTCTGCTGCTGTCTCTCCCTGTTCGTCCGCCTCGCTCATAACCTCCTGATACTTGTCAAGGATCAGTGTCTGAATCCTGTCTCTTGTAACGGAATTGATCGGATGTGCAATATCCCGATATTCGCCGTCAGTTGCTTTGCGGCTAGGCATTGCAATAAAAAGTCCCTTTTCGCCTTCGATCACCTTGATGTCATGTACTACAAACTCGTCATCAATGGTAATGGAGACTACTGCTTTCATTTTTCCTTCCTTTGCAACCTTTCTCACTCGTACATCTGTAATATTCATCTTTTTCTGCCCCTTTCATTTTGTATATGTACTACAGTCCAAGGACTCTCTACTCAAAGTACATAACGCTCATTTTTTTCTACTACAATCTTAACCTCACCATCTTCCCCGCGGTAGTTGGAGCCTGCGCGTATGGTATCCCGGCTCTCAACGATGCAGTTTTCGATATGAGTATTATCTCCCAGATACACATCATTCAGAATCACGGAGTTTTTGATCACACAGTTGTTCCCAACATATACATCTTTAAACAGAACCGAATTTTCCACCGTTCCGTTGATGATACAGCCACTGGCAACAAGACTGTTCTTCACCTCTGCTCCCGCATTGTATTTTGCCGGAGGAAGATCGTCGATCTTTGTTTTTACAGAAGGCTCCTGCCGGAAAAAGTAATTCCTGATCTCCGGATCCAGAAAAGCCATGTTCGTCCGGTAATAAGCCTCTGCCGTAGAAATGTTGCTCCAGTAGGAGTCGATCTTGTATCCATAGATCCGTTTAAGATTTTTATAACGGATCAGTATATCATTGACAAAATCATGTCTGTCTTCCTGCGCTGCTCTCTCAAGAAGTTCGATCAGCTGTCTTCTGCGGATTACATAAATACCGGTTGATACAGTATTATAGAAGGAAACGATCGGTTTCTCCTCAAATTCCTCGATCCGGCAATCCTCATTCATGCGCAGAACGCCGAAACGTTCCACCTCGCTCTGATCCCTGCAGTCTGTACATACAACTGTGATATCCGCTCTTTTTGCAATATGAAATTCCAGTACCTTATTGTAATCCAGCTTATAAATCCCGTCTCCGGAAGCGATCACTACATAAGGCTCATGGCTGTTTTTCAGAAATGTGATATTCTGATAGATTGCGTCTGCCGTACCCTGATACCAGAGACTGTTTTCTTTTGTTATGGTCGGCGTAAATACAAAAAGACCTCCCTGTTTCCGTCCGAAATCCCACCATTTTGATGAGCTTAAATGCTCGTTCAGGGATCTGGCATTGTACTGTGTCAGAACAGCTACCTTCTGAATATGGGAATTGGCCATATTACTCAGCGCAAAGTCAATGGCACGGTAGCTTCCCGCCACAGGCATAGCTGCAATGGCTCTTTTATTAGACAGCTCTCTCATACGGTTGTTGTTTCCGCCTGCCAGAATAATACCAAGTGCTCTCATGCCTTATCACCATCCTTTGCCTTAATATTCTGTCCGCTTTTCAGGATTCCCTCCGGATAGTCCTCTGCCGTGGTAACTCCGGAAACCGATGTATTCTTACCGATCTTTACATGATCCGGAATCACACTGTGCTCGCCTACCGTTGCAATGCCAAAGGCATAAATCGCCGGCTTCTGTACATTCGGCTCTTCCTCGCCCCATCCCAGGGTTACATTTTTGCCAATGACCACATCCTCTGCCACTATGGCTTTTTCCATTACCGTTCCCTCTCCGATCACAGAATTCCGCATGATGATAGAATCCCGGATCACACAGCCTTTACCGATAATGACATTCGGTCCTATAACAGAATGATGAACCTCTCCGTAGATTTCCGCACCCTCTCCGATCAGGCACCGGTCTGTAACCGCGTCTGCGGCGATATACTGAGGCGGAATAATATCTCCTTTTGTATAGATCTTCCAGAATTCTTCATAAAGATTAAATTCCGGTATGATATCAATAAGCTCCATGTTGGCTTCCCAGTAAGACCCAAGGGTTCCCACATCTTTCCAGTAGCCATTGTATTCGTAGGCAAAAAGTCTCTGCCCCTTATCCTTGCAGTAAGGCAGGATATGTTTGCCAAAGTCACAGCTGTTCTGATCCTTCATGGCAATAAGCGCTTCCTTCAGAACCGGCCAGCTGAAAATATAAATTCCCATAGATGCCAGGTTGCTGCTTGGCTTCTCCGGTTTTTCTTCAAATTCCGTTACCCGCCCTGTATCATCTGTTACCATAATACCGAAACGGCTGGCTTCCTCTATGGGGACAGGCATACATGCGATCGTGATATCTGCTTTATTTGCCTTGTGGAAATCCAGCATCACCTCATAATCCATTTTGTAAATATGATCTCCTGAAAGAATCAGGACATAGTCCGGATTATACTGCTCCATGTAATCAAGATTCTGGAAAATAGCATTTGCAGTTCCTGTATACCATTCACTGTTCGTACTCTTTTCATAAGGAGGAAGAACAGTCACACCGCCCTCATTCCGGTCCAGATCCCACGGAATACCGATGCCGATATGGGTATTCAGACGCAGCGGCTGATACTGGGTCAGAACTCCAACTGTATCAATGCCCGAATTGATGCAGTTGCTCAGCGGAAAATCGATAATCCGGTACTTTCCGCCAAAAGCGACAGCCGGTTTAGCAACCTTCTCTGTCAACACACCAAGTCTGCTGCCCTGACCGCCAGCCAGAAGCATGGCAATCATCTCTTTTTTCATCATCATGCATTCACCCCTTGTATGTTATGATTTTTTAATTATACCATACTTCCCCAGATTAGTGAACATTTTTTACAATGTTTTTACCTTATTTTCCTGTTTTTTTGGAGTAATTGCACATGTTTTTACTATGTTTTACCGATTTCACCCATATTCAAATCCCTTTCCCTGTAAGAAATACTTTTCATTTTGTACAGATAGCGTTATAATAGGAACAGATTCATCAATGAAAATGAACAGGAGAATAATACTATGTATCAGATAGACTTCCACAAACCCCTTGCCATCCATTTTATCGGAATCGGCGGCATCAGTATGAGCGGACTTGCCGAGATACTTCTGGAGGAAGGATTTACCGTATCCGGTTCGGATGCCAGAGAAAGTGCCCTTACCAGAACACTTGAAGAAAGAGGTGCAACAATCTTTTACGGTCAGCGTGCCACCAATATCACAGCTTCTGTACAGGCAGTCGTATACACAGCGGCTATCCATCCGGACAATCCGGAATTTGCCCGTGCCAAAGAGCTTGGGCTTCCCATGCTGACCAGAGCTGAGCTTCTGGGACAGATCATGCGCAACTATGACATGCCCGTGGCAGTAGCCGGAACTCACGGCAAGACCACCACCACTTCCATGCTCTCACATGTCCTTCTGAAGGGAGACTGCGACCCCACCATCAGCGTAGGCGGTATCCTTCCTGCTATCGGTGGCAATATCCGGGTAGGACAGTCAGAAACCTTCCTGACTGAAGCATGCGAATATACCAACAGCTTCCTGAGCTTCTTCCCGAAGATCAGCATCATCCTGAACATTGACGCAGATCATCTGGATTTCTTTAAAGATATCGACGATATCCGCTGCTCATTCCGCAAATTTGCCCGGCTTCTTCCGGAAGACGGTGCGCTGATCATAAATGCCGACACCCCGGAATATCAGAGAATCACAGAAGGGCTTTCCTGTAAAGTAATCACCTACAGTCTGGAACAGGCTGCAGATTACACAGCATCCGATATCACTTATGATGAATTGGGACATGCCTCCTTTACGGTTCTCCATCAGGGACAGGCTCTTGGTTCCTGTACGCTTCAGGTTCCCGGCATCCACAACGTATCCAATGCCCTTTCTGCCGTAGCGGCATCACAGATTCTGGGACTTTCCTGGGATGTGATCAGCAGCGGGCTGAACAGTTTTACGGGAACAGACCGCAGATTCCAGTATAAAGGACAGGTGGGAGGCGTGACCATCATTGATGATTATGCACACCATCCCACAGAGATCCAGGCTACCCTTCAGGCTGCAAAGAATTATCCACATAAAAAAATCTGGTGTGTATTCCAGCCTCACACCTACACCCGTACCAAAGCACTCCTTCCGGAATTTGCCCAGGCACTTTCCCTTGCAGACCATGTAGTACTGGCTGACATCTATGCCGCAAGAGAAACCGACACACTTGACATTTCTTCTGACGATCTGAGGAAAAAAATCGCTGAACTGGGAACTCCCTGCGAATATTTCCCTACTTTTGATGAGATAGAAAACTTTTTGCTTGAAAATTGTACACAGGGTGATCTGTTGATAACTATGGGCGCCGGAGACGTTGTAAATATAGGAGAACAGCTACTCGGAAAATAGTTATCCACATTATCCACATGCTTATGCACATTTCCCCACGCCTGAGCATGTGGATTTTTTATATCTCTGGTAACCGACAGGATTCCACAGCATTTTTACCTACAATTGACCAAAATGCAACAAAATACAAGGGTTGTAAAATTTACAGACAATTTTCGCCAAAATTCGTTGTCCACATTATCCACATTATCCACATTTTTGTGTGGAAATCCGACGGGGAAAATACCCTATTCTCTTTTGAAATATCTTGTGCTATAATGCAGGTGACTTAAAAGTTTCAGAAAGCGGGAGATCGTTCATGGGTATGATTACACTTCAGAAGCCCTCCCAGTCAGAGGTTACGCTTCTGTCCAATATTTTTATAGATGACTACATGCCGGAGGCCAATGGTGAGTTTGTAAAGGTTTATATTTATCTTTTACGTGCGCTGTCCACTACTCCGGTTTCTTTCAGTCTTGAAGAAATGGCAGACCGCCTGCTCTGTACAGAGCGGGATATTCTCCGTGCCCTGAAATACTGGGCCCGGCAGGAACTTCTTGTACTGGATTTTTCCCCGGACAAGACTCTTCGGGGCATTGCGCTCCTTCCCCCGAAGGCGAAATCTTCTGCGGAATCGGAGGCAGCCGCTTCCATGCCGAGACAGCCGGTTCCTGACAAGGCAGTACCGCTCACTGCGGACCGGGTAAAGGAACTGAAGCAGAATGAAGAGATTGTCCAGCTCCTTTATATCGCAGAGCAGTACCTGGGCAAAACCCTTTCTTCTTCCGAGGTTCAGAAGCTTCTGTTTTTCTACGACGGACTGGGATTCTCTGCAGATCTTATCGAATATCTTCTGGAATACTGCGTCAGCAGAGGCCACAAGAGCATCCGATATATGGAAACCGTTGCTCTTGCCTGGGCGCAGGAAGGGATCTCAACTGTAGCAGAGGCCAAAAAAACAAATGCCCGCTACAGCAAAGATTATTACACGATCCTCAAGGCTCTGGGAATTACCAACCGAAGCCCTGTGGAAACCGAAGTCAGCCTTATGGATACCTGGCTGAAAACCTATGGTTTTTCCATGGCTGTCATCCAGGAAGCCTGTACCCGGACGGTACTCCAAACCGGTCAGGCCAGTTTTCAGTATGCAGACAAGATCCTTGAAGGCTGGAAGAAAAAACAGGTAACTACCCTGGAGGATATCCGTGCTCTGGATGCAGAACACAAAAAGCGCCGTCAGGAGAAAAAACAGGCGCGTACTCCTGCACCTGCTGCTTCCACCAACCGTTTTAATAATTTCCAGCAGCGGGAATACAATTTCGACGAATATGAAAAAAGACTGCTGAACCAGTAAATTCAGCTTATTTCGGCAGGGAGGGATGACATGGCTTTACAGAATTTTCAATATGACAGGATCATGAGAGAGTATAACCGGCGGCAGGCTTCTGTTCAGCACAGTCTGGAGGAACGCCGCAGAGATGCTTTTGCACGGATTCCCAGACTTGCTGAGATTGATCGCCGGGTAGCATCCTTAAGTGCAGAAAAAGCCCGTTCGCTTCTGCATGGCGAAAGCCGGACCATGGAAGATCTGAAGTCCCAGGTTGCCGCCCTTTCCGCAGAACGGACAGAGCTTCTCAGAAAAAACGGTCTTCCGGAGGACTATCTGGAGCCTCATTATTTCTGTCCCCACTGTCAGGATACCGGCTATGTGGGAAGCCGGAAATGCTCCTGCTTCAAAAAAGCAGAGATCGAGCTGCTTTATACCCAGTCCAACCTGACAGAGATTCTGGAAAAAGAAAATTTTGAGCACTTTTCTTTTGACTGGTATTCTGATACAATAAAAAATGAAGCAACCGGACTGACTGCCAGGCAGACGGCCAAACATGCCTATGATGCCGCCATGGATTTTGTACGGGATTTTGATTCCCGCTTCCAGAATCTGTTCCTGTACGGCAGCACCGGAACCGGAAAAACCTTCCTTTCCCACTGTATCGCACATGAGCTTCTTCAGAGCGCTCACTGCGTACTGTATTTTTCTGCCTTTGATCTTTTTGACCGAATGGCGCAGAGCACCTTCGGACGCAGATCTGAAAGTGACACGGGGGAGGATTTTATTTATGATTGTGACCTTCTGATCATTGATGATCTGGGAACAGAGCTTACCAACAGCTTTGTATCCTCACAGCTTTTTCTATGTATCAATGAAAGGATCGCCCGTAGAAAATCCACCGTGATCTCTACCAATCTCAGACTGGAGGATTTTTCCGCAACTTATTCCGAGAGAACCTTCTCCCGGATCGCCAGCAACTTTCAGATGATCAAACTCATCGGAAAGGATATCCGTATACAGAAAATATTTTTAGGAGGAAAATAAAGAATGGCACAGTTAAGCACCAAAGATCTGACAACACTCCCTGTAGGAAGACTGGGACTGATCCCTCTGGAAAGCTGCCAGTCGCTTGGAGCAAAAGTCAATGACTGGCTTGCGAAATGGAGACAGGAAAGGGATCATGAAGAACTGAATTCCTTTGCGTTTGAAGGCTATCAGAGAGATTCCTATATCATCAACGTACAGAATCCCCGTTTCGGCTCCGGAGAGGGCAAATCCGTGATCACGGAATCTGTCCGCGGTGATGATGTTTATCTGATGGTTGATGTGTGCAACTACAGTCTGACTTACCGCATGGGAGGATTTACCAACCTGATGTCTCCTGACGATCACTTCCAGGATCTGAAACGTGTGATCGGAGCCATTGGCGGTAAAGCCCGCAGGATCAATGTAATCATGCCTTACCTTTATGAAAGCAGACAGAATAAACGTGACGGACGTGAATCACTGGACTGCGCTACTGCTCTTCAGGAACTGACATCCATGGGTGTGGAAAACATCATTACCTTTGACGCCCATGATGCCCGTGTACAGAACGCAACACCTCTTCATGGATTTGAGACTGTCAAGCCTTCTTATCAGTTTATCAAGACTCTTCTCAATCACGAAAAAGGGCTTCATATTGACAATGAGCATTTCATGATCATCAGCCCTGATGAGGGAAGCATGAACCGTGCCATCTACCTTGCAAACGTGCTGGGTGTAGATATGGGTATGTACTACAAGCGCCTGGATTACTCCAAACGGGTCAACGGACGGCACCCCATCGCTGCCTATGAATTCCTTGGACCGAAACTGGCAGGCAAGGATATGATCCTCATCGACGATATGATCTCTTCCGGTAACACCGTCCTTAAAATTGCTTCTCTTCTGAAAGAAAGAGGCGCCGGAAAAATCTATATCTGCTCTACTTTCGGACTGTTCACAGACGGTCTTGACAAATTTGACGAAGGCTTTAAGAAAGGTTGTTTCGACAGGCTCCTTACAACCAATCTGGTATATCAGACACCGGAGCTTCTGGAAAAACCATATTATATCTCCTGTGATATGAGTAAATACATTGCTCTGATCATTGATACCCTGAATCATGATATGTCCATCAGTCATCTGCTGAATCCGGTTGACCGTATCAAACGCTGTGTAAACAACTATATGGAACAGTATAAATAAAAATCAGAAGCTTCAAAAAAACTCCTGACCGGACACCGGTTTTTATCCGGAACCCTGTCAGGAGTTTCTGTATTTTCATCTCTGTTTTGTCACAAAACAATCTTATTGTAGGGAATCCCACATTTTTCCATGATTTCCGCCTCTCTCAGACGGCAGCTTGAAATGATCACCTGACGGTTTTCTTTCTGAAGCCATTTTAATACGGATGCAAGCCGTTCTTCATCATACATGCCAAATACTTCATCCAGAAATACCGGAAGCTTTTCATGACCGCACAGAAGCTCTCCTGCAGCCATCCTGAGCGCGAAGTAGATCTGCTCTACGGTTCCCCGGCTCAGATTTTCCATGGCGATGGTCCGGTCTCCGGAATTTACGGTAATGTGAAGTTCCGGATCGATCAGTATCTCCGTATACTTTCCTCCGGTGATCTCTCCAAGTATCTGAGAAATCCTTCTTCTCAGTCTCCAGCCTGCCTGACGGTGAATATTTCTGGAAATCCCGTCGATCACCTCCATGGCCAGATTCAGGGATTCTATTTCCATCTCTTCCGCAAGCGGGTGATAGGCATGATCTTCTGCCTCCTGATATTCTGCCATGGCATTGGAAAACGCTGTTTCTTTTTCTCTTCGTTCTTCCTGCAGATGATCCCGGCTCCAGTCAAGCTTTTCTTTTTTTGTAAGAATACGGCTTTTCTGCCGCTTTCTGTTTTCAATTTTTTCTGTCAGGCGAATTCTCTGTACCCAGGCGGCAGCTGCCACAGCTATCCCCAGAATTCCGGGAATCATGGCAAGTATCAGATTTTTCAGTCCTCCTGCTATAGCCAGCGCTCCTCCGATTCCCAGAACAAGTGCCGCTGTCATCAGGAATTCCATTTTGTTTTTTCCGGATCTGAGTTCCTCCAGGCTGCCCTCCAGAGTATCTAGACTGATCCCCTCCACACCCTGACAGAGTTCCTCACTCTGTCCGGAAATGTTCTGCACCTTTTCATCAAGGGCTTCTATTTCTTCTTTTAAATAATTCATGGAGGAAGCAATTTTTTCTTTTTCTCTGTTGTTCTCTTTTTTCTTCTTATCTGCCTGAACCTGATAGCCCTTCCGTGCCATTTTCAGCATCTGCATGGTGCGCCCCAGATCAACAGAACTGTCTCCTGCCCCCTGATAACTCGCCATATAATTTTGGACCTCGCGGACAAGCTCTATCCCTGTGGTGCTTTTCAGCTGAGCCACAGAAACTGTATTCTCATATACCGTCTCACTGATCCCGCCAAGAACCTCATCCAGATCACCAGTCTCCACATTCAGGAGCTCTCCGTCATCTTCGCAGAAAAGCTCTGCCAGCTGGTTTTCTTTATAAAAATTTCTTTTGAGCCGGAAATTTTTCCCTTCATTTTCAAACCAGAGGATTCCACCGTAATCAGCCGGATTCTCCCAGGGGAGGTAAAGGCTGTAGGCATCTTTTTTCGCCGCGCGCCCTCTCTGCCTCTGGATTCCATACAGCATACTTTTTACAAACACATGGGTCGTTGTTTTTCCGCTCTCATTTTCTCCGTAAAGCAGATTGATCCCCGGCGAAAGCTCCATGGTTCTGTCGTGGAGTCTTCCGAAATTTTTTACTGTTATACGTTTTATGATCATAATTTTTTCCTGCTATTGATTCAATATGCTCGTTTCAAGCAATGCCTGAAGTCCGTGATACAAAGCTTTTTCCTCCACCACAGAGAGTTCTCTTCCCATAAAATATTCCACAAAATCGCCAGTCAGAGTTCCGGTATATTTCCGGTGCAGTTCCTGCAGATCATAAGCCGGTCTCGACTCGTCCAGAATCTCTACGATATTCCCCAGTTTTTTCAGACGCTCTGTAAGAAGAAGGAGCTCCGGCGCACGCTGTCCCCTCAGGATCAGCCGGTAAATATTTTTGAATCCCCGCTCCATGATCTCATTTTTCAGCATTTCCTCAAGCCTGTACTGCGTTGTGTCTTCCTGCATGGTCAGAAGCAGGTTCTGGTAGCTTCTCTGGGCAAAAGGAACAAATTTCAGCCGCATCCGCCCGTTTTCACAGCTCCCCAGTATATATCCGTGTTCTCCGGTATCATTCCGGTCAACAGGCTCCAGGGCTCCGGGATACAGCGCCTTTCCCCGGATCACTGCCTGCGGCTTGTGGATATGCCCCAGGGCAAGGTAGGTAAAGCCTGCTGCTGTCAGGCGTTTCGCATCTATGGGGATATGTTTTTCGTCTCCCCCATGGGCAAGAAGAACATGGAATCCCGGTCTGTCCTCCGGTTTCCATGTATCGTATAATGGCTCCCGGATCTCCTGATGCCGATAGCTCATCCCGTATACAAAAGTATTTTTTTCCGGGATCTCCACACAGGAACGCATCTCCTGTTCAAAAAACACAACATTCGGCTCCCAGGAAAAGCCTTTGTAAAAAGAATCTTGTTTCAGATAATCGTGATTCCCCGCCATAAGGAAAACCCTTGTTTCCGGAATCGTGGAAAAAAGATAATTTACCTCCTTCAGTTCCCTTAAAAGAGGCTGCCGGTGAAAAAGATCTCCTGCTATAAATAAGAAATCCACCGGATCTCTGCGTACAGACGCAATGACCCGGCGGAAAGTCTCCCAGATCTCTTCCTCCCGCTCATGGCTCCAGGGACAGCCCCTGTCGGGGACTGCTCCCAGATGTACATCTGCAAGATGAATAAATCTTATCATTCATTACTCCTTATAGATCACAGTTGTTTACTGTTCTCGGGAACGGGATCACGTCACGGATATTGCCCATTCCTGTCAGATACATCACGCAGCGCTCAAAGCCGAGGCCAAAGCCGGAATGACGTGTGGAACCGTATTTGCGAAGATCCATGTAGAAGCCATAGTCCTCTTCCTTCAGCCCAAGCTCTTCCATACGCGCCTTCAGCTTATCATAGTCGTCCTCTCTCTGGCTTCCTCCGATGATCTCACCGATTCCCGGAACCAGACAGTCCATAGCTGCAACGGTTTTACCGTCCTCGTTCTGTTTCATGTAGAAAGCTTTGATCTCCTTCGGATAATCGGTAACAAATACCGGTTTCTTAAAGATCTGCTCTGTCAGATATCTCTCATGCTCTGTCTGAAGGTCGCATCCCCAGAATACCTTATAGTCAAACTTGTCATTGTTCTTTTCCAGCAGTTCAATCGCTTCTGTATAAGTCACATGGCCAAATTCAGAATCGATCACATGATTCAGACGGTCAAGCAGTCCCTTATCTACAAAAGAGTTAAAGAAGTTCATTTCCTGCGGAGCATTCTCCAGCACATAGCGAATCACATATTTCAGCATATCCTCCGCAAGATCCATATTGTCGTTAAGATCTGCAAACGCACACTCCGGCTCGATCATCCAGAACTCTGCCGCATGACGGGTAGTGTTGGAGTTTTCTGCACGGAAGGTTGGTCCGAACGTATAGATATTACGAAATGCCTGGGCATAAGTCTCACCGTTCAGCTGACCGCTTACAGTAAGATTGGTCTCTTTGCCAAAGAAATCCTGGGAATAATCCACATTTCCCTTATCATCCAGAGGAAGATTCTGCGGATCCAGTGTTGTTACGCGGAACATCTCTCCTGCGCCCTCGCAGTCGCTTCCGGTGATCAGAGGAGTATGCACATAAACAAAGCCTCTCTCCTGGAAAAATTTATGGATGGCATACGCGCACAGGGAACGAACGCGGAATACCGCCTGGAAAGTATTGGTTCTTGGTCTTAAATGAGTCATGGTTCTTAAGTATTCCATGGTATGGCGTTTTTTCTGAAGCGGATAATCCGGAGCAGAAGCGCCCTCCACGGTTACCTCGGATGCCTGGATCTCAAACGGCTGTTTCGCTTCCGGTGTGGCAACCAGAGTTCCTTTTACGATAATGGCAGCGCCTACGTTCAGCTTGCTGATCTCTGCAAAATTCTCCATAGTATCATGATATACCACCTGCAGAGTATCAAAGCAGGAGCCGTCATGAAGAACAATAAATCCAAATGCCTTGGAACCGCGGACACTGCGGACCCATCCGCCTACTGTGACTTCCTTGTCCAGAAAAGTCTGACGGTCTGTGTAAATATCTTTTACTGTTGTAAGTTTCATAATCTATTTCCTCTCTCTGTTTCATAAAAATCATAAAAAGCGAAGCAGACGCCCAGGCGTCCGTTTCGCTTTCTAGTATATCCCATTCACTGGGTTCCTGCAAGGTATAAATACAGGAGTTTTGCGGAAATCAAAGTTTTTCTATGAAACGCATAAAAGCAGCTCTGCCTTCCTCTGTGCATTTATAAACACCTGCGTCTTCCAGTACATGAACAAATACATTTCCAACTTCCTTCTGCAGGATCTCATGGATATTGTCTTTGTTTATATCGGTATATTTCGGAAGGAATTCCTGTACCCAGTCTGCATGCTTTTCAATTTTTTCGTTGGAAGCAACATCCTTTCCTTCCAGAATATATTCCTCCAGAAGCTCCAGCTCTTCCTTCAGACGTGCCGGAAGCACGGCAAGTCCCATAACCTCGATCAGACCAATATTTTCTTTTTTGATGTGATGGTATTCTGCATGAGGATGGTAAACGCCAAGAGGATGCTCTTCTGTGGTGATATTGTTTCTCAGAGTCAGATCCAGCTCAAACATTTCTCCCACCTTACGGGCAATCGGAGTAATGGTATTGTGGGGCTCGCCATCTGTCTCTGCATAGATGAAGGCAGCTTCATCTGTATATCCTCTCCATACCTCCAGTACATGAGAAGCCAGATCGATCAGGCGCTTCTCATCTTTATGGCGGATACGCAGAACGGAAAGAGGCCATTTGACAATGCCTGCCTCCACATCCTCATATCCCGGAATTGTTACATGCTTCTCAATAGGCGCTTTTGCCATAGCAAAGGTATAATGTCCGCCCTGGAAATGATCGTGGCTTAAAATAGAGCCTCCTACGATAGGAAGGTCTGCATTGGATCCCAGAAAATAGTGCGGAAACAGCTTCACGAAATCGAAAAGCTTGATAAAAGCATTTCTTTCGATCTTCATAGGAGTGTGCTGTCCATTAAATACGATACAATGCTCATTGTAATATACATAAGGGGAATACTGGAAGCCCCATGGACTGTCATTGACCGTAATCGGAATGATCCTGTGATTCTCTCTGGCCGGATGGTTCACACGGCCTGCGTAGCCTTCGTTTTCCACACAGAGCAGGCATTTGGGATAGCTGCTTGCCTTCGCATTCTTGGCTGCTGCGATGGCTTTTGGATCTTTTTCCGGTTTGGAAAGATTGATGGTAATATCAATATCTCCATACGGACTTTCCACGGACCATTTCTGGTCTTTTTTCACACGATAGCGGCGAATGTAATCGCTGTCCTGGCTTAATTTATAGAAATAATCCGTCGCCTCCTCCGGACTCTTTTCATATCTGTCCCAGAATTCCTTCTGAACCTGGGCAGGTCTTGGCATCAGGCAGTTCATAAGACGGGTGTCAAAAAGATCCCGGTAAACTACGCTGTCTTCAATGATTCCTCTTTTTACTGCCTCATCCAGAAGCTCTCTCAGAGTCTCCTCAAGATCCACTTCTGTAAAAGTCTCTTCCGGCTCCTGGTATTCTTCTTCATGAAACACATCCAGAAGGAGATTGATCGTATAATTTTTTTCACATTCCGGTGTCAGCCCTGTGTCCATTCCATACTGTACCAGTTTTCTGATGCTCTTACTTAACATGTGCCTGTCCCCCCTGTTCTTTATGCGATCACATGAGCTCCGTCACCGATATCTACTACATAGAACTCAGCTTCATGACCAACCTTTTCTTTGTACTGTTTACCAATGGTGTCGATAAAGGTATCTACGGCGTCATTTTTCACAATGCTGACTGTACAGCCGCCGAATCCGCCTCCGGTAATACGGGAGCCGATCACACCCGGAATCTTCCATGCAAGATCTACCAGAATATCGATCTCCTCACAGGAAACCTCATAATCATCACGAAGAGATACATGAGACGCATTCATAAGACGTCCAAACTCTTCTACATTATCCTCTTTCAGTGCTTTTACCGCTTTAATGGTACGCTGATTCTCATAAACAGCATGTTTCGCACGTTTGCGGCAGATGTCACTTGTAATGGCATCCTTATGTGCCTCAAACTCTTCCTCGGAAAGATCTCCAAGAGTGTTGATATCAACAACCTTCTTCAGTTCCTCAAGTGCTGTTTCACATTCGTTTCTTCTGTCATTATAAGCAGAGCCTACCAGGCTGTGTTTCACCTTACTGTTTGTGATCACGATCCTTGCATCCTTCAGTACCACCGGCGCATACTCATAATTCAGTGTGCTGGTATCCAGGAAGATCGCACAGTCTTTTTTGCCCATTGCACTTGCAAACTGATCCATAATACCACAGTTCATTCCGTTAAAATTGTTTTCGGAATACTGTCCGATCAGGGCAAGATCCTGCATGGAAAACTGTTCTATTCCAAACATGTCCTTCAGCATCAGTCCGGTCAGGACTTCCAGTGAAGCGGAAGAAGAAAGTCCGGAACCATTGGGAATATTTCCGTAGATCAGGAAATCCACACCTGCATCAAACTTAACGCCTCTTTTTTCAAACGCCCACATAACTCCCTTTGGATAATTTGTCCAGTCTGCCTCATCTGACGGAACCAGATCATCCAGAGATGTCTCGATCACACCCAGCTTGGTAAAGTTTGCTGAATAAAAACGGAGTTTTCGATCCTCTCTTTTGCGGGCAAGTCCGTAGGTTCCAAGAGTCAGAGCGCATGGAAATACATGACCTCCATTGTAATCCGTATGCTCTCCAATAAGATTTACACGGCCCGGTGCAAAATACTCCCGAATTTCTCCCCCCTCGCCGTAAACTTCCTTGAATTTTGCCATCAGCTCTTTCTGCATATTGCTGCCTCCCTTTTCCGAAGAATCTCTTCTTCATTTTTTTTATTTTCAGGAGCTCTGTGTTTAATATTTCACAGCCTCCAGATATGTGATAAAAATATTTCCGGCTTTCTGGAACAGTGCGGTACTGTCATTCATTCCGTAAGGCTTCACTTCTCCTGTCGCAGGATCCAGAAGCCAGGTATTATATTCATCATATCCCACGATCACTCTGCTGGAATTTTCTCCGGTCTTGACGATTACTGCTCTCTGAGCGCTGATTTCATAGAGAATATTTTCCAGACTGCATCCGGAAAGATCTATGATGGTTCCGGAATCTCCCAGTCCTTCCTGCAGTACTTTTTTGTCCCAGGAGCCTGTCCTTATGATTTCCGGGATATCCTCTGTATTCAGGGTAATCTGTGTTCTGACATTTCCACGCTCCCATACATACTGCTGAGCACGGTTGAGAACTACTCCTGTCCGCTCATCCGCCCGTTTTACCGCCTGTGCCGGATCGGTCCAGGTGCTGTCCAGTCCTCCTCTGGCATATACATAATACAACTCTTCTTCCGGAGTGTCTACCTGAAGCTCAACTATGTGCTCCTTTACACTTCGCATTTTTGCATAAAGGATCAAAGGCTTATCGGATTCCGGCGGGTCTGCAAATACCAGGCGGGTCATTACACCCTGTCTGTCTGAACTGGTCTGCTGAGTTTCCGTAAGCTTTGCAGCTGTATTTCCATTATTCATGATATTATCTTTTTTTCTGACAGAATAGCCGTCATCGCCTTTCACCGCAAGCTCAAATTCCATCAGGGTTCTTCCCACAGACGGGTGGATAATATAATATCCGTCCTGATGATATTCTTTTTTTACATTTCCGTCAAAGTCCTCGATTTTAAAGGAAGTAAGTCCTTCTGTCAGATATCCGTTTTTATTTTTCAGACTGTCTCCGTCCAGAAGGATTCCATAGATCAGGTCCTCATTCATAAATCCCAGTGTACGGAGCTGCTGTCCCTGTCCCGGCACGATCATTCTTACTTTCTGAGTATCCAGATTCATCATCTGTATCTGTCCGGCCTGGTCACCTTCCGATACGATCCACGCCGCATGGGCATTTGTATCCGACACGACAAAATTATCGCTGTTGATTCCCTCAGCAAGAATCTCATAGCTGCTCTCACTGATATTGATCCGGTAAAGATCCTTTGCCAGTACAAGAAAAAGCTGATTGTCTTTATTTACATAGGAAAGAATACCCAGATCATCATCAAGGAATTCAAAGGATTCCGTGCTTGGGATAAACACTCTTTCCTCCACCATATTCTGATCGTTGCTGTAGTGATAAACTCCCACACCGCTGCATCCTTCATGGATTCCACGGCTCATATAGCCGTATACCATAAAGTCCACATCTCCGTCATCCTCCACGCTGAGCAGCTTGATCCCATGATCTACAGACGCATCGCGGGCATCGCTGTTTTCGGATCTGCGGAAGCTGAATACTTTTACAAACTTTCCACTTTCCGGAGCGTAGGTCCAAAGCTCTCCTTCCCTGACAAACGCAGTCACACTTCCCTCCTGGTTTGTCATGTAAACCGGATCTTTTTCTCCTACTCCCAGAAGAAGGCCTCTGTCACTGATCACAGGAAGAGAGGGATCAAAAATCTGTGAAGTGGTTCTTTCAAAATCCAGGAGCCGGATTCTTTCTTCCGCATGACGCATCCGGTAAAAGTCTGTCACATTATAATATTCTGCCTCTCCCTCATCATTATTTGCCGTGATCTCATATTCCAGAGAAATACTTGCCGTAGTTTCATTGATATCCCGGATCACCGGAATCCCTTTTCGGGAAATCTGAGGAAGAAGATTTCCCCAGCTTATATCCGACAGTGTGGAAGAAATTGTAATTTCATTAAAATTACGGCCAGATGATTCCGATACCTCCAGATAGGCAGCCAGATCATCTGCAGTCAGCTTGTCCATACACTTTTCTGCAAAAGAGTTTACAAATGAAACGTATTCTGCCACATTAGTTACAGAACGCGAAACCACCCTTGTATAGTAATAAGCTTCCCCGGAATCTGTATCCAGTGTGATCTGCATGGAATACTCCTGATTCATCAGAAGTCCCGCATTAATCTCCACAGTCGTCCTGAGATATCCGTCGCTTTCCTCCAGTGCATTGATCTTACGGTTTTCGATCACCTTCTGCCCGTCGGAGCTTCTGATCTCAAAAGAAAGACTTTTGACCTCTGATTCATGTGGATCGATAGCCAGAGAAAGAGTTTTTGTCGTATCCAGAGGCGTGACACATTCCCTGACAAAATCTGCCTGCATATGCTGTCTGTAGCCATGCATCAGATTGGACAGAGTTCCTCCGAAATCCACCATCACCTCCGGCAAAACAGGATTGTTCATATCTGAACGGTCATCCGTAGACCGGCTGTTCATCAGAAACGCAGTGCCCGTCACTCCCAGAATAAAAACCAGAAGCAGCAGGACAAACTTACGCAAATTTTTTTTCATTATCTGTTATGCGTCTCCCTTCTTATCTGTCAGAAGTCTCTCCAGCGTCAGTTCGCCGTTGATGGCTTCTGTCATGGTTTTCAGAGCCTCTGTATTCTGTTTCTTTCCGTTTTTTACTGCGCGGATCAGAAGATTTTTAGGCGTATGCTCCATATCAATAAACTCAAGGATCTGCGTACTGTATCCCCGGGATTCCAGAAGATTTGCCCGAATCCCGTCTGTAAGAAGCGCTGAGATCCGCTCTTTCAGAAGTCCGTATTTCAATACCGGTTCCAGAAGCTCGCTGCTGATCTTTTCATTCAGCTCATGCTGACAGCAGGGTACGGAAAGGATGACATCCGCATCCCATTCCACTGCTTTTGCAAGAGCATAATCTGTAGCTCTGTCACAGGCATGAAGCGTCACTACCATATCCACCTTATGCAGACCCTCATATCCGGCAATATCGCCCTGAAGAAAATGCAGCTTATCATAGCCATAGCTTTCTGCCAGACGGCTGCAGTTTTCAATCACGTCTTCTTTCAGGTCCAGACCTATGATATTGACGTCATACCCCCGAAGTTCTCTTAAAAAATAGTACATGGCAAATGTCAGATAAGACTTTCCACAGCCAAAATACAGAATCGTAATTTCTCTTTCTCTGGAAAGCTTTGGAAGGATATCCTCAATAAACTCCAGAAAACGGTTGATCTGCTTATACTTATCATAGGCAGAATCATGAACCTTTCCTTCCGGGCTCATGACTCCCAGATCCACCAGAAACGGAACCGGTCTGCCTTCCGGAAGAATATACTGTTTTACCCGGTTGTGCGAAAGAATTCTGGCTGCTTTCTTTACCGCATGTGTTTTTTCTTTTATTGTCTGCCTGCCTTTTTTGCTGACCAGTACACTTCCGTCTGCACAGCGTCCCTGAACCTGAAGCTGGGAATAATCTCCTGCAAGGCTCTGTTCTATATAAGATAAGATCTCTTCCCTGGTGTAATTACTGTGAAAGACCTTTTGTCCCACAGTCGAGGAAGCCTGATAACAGATCTTTCCTTTTAGTTCTACCGGACGAATCCTTACCCTTGCGGGCATATCTTTTTTTCTGCATCCGCTCAGTACAGCAAGAATCAGATCCTCACTGATCTGCTTCTCCAAAAATTCCTGTAATGTTTTCATTCTATATAGTTCTTTCTTCCTTTTGTATTTTCCCAGAAGCGACGTCTACGGCAGCGTCTCCTTGAAATTTCCTGCCAGAAAAGCACTCGTATCAGATCATCCGCAAGATCCGGTTCCTTTGTTTTTTCCTTTATTCTGCTCTGTGCACGACCATAATCCCGTTCCAGCATTTTTCTGTCCGGATATTCGTCATAGATCCTGCTTCCTTCATAGTCCAGCAGATCACATTCTTCCCGGATATATTCCAGAAATCTCCGGACAGTCTGCGGATACCACAGATTCATCAGTTCATACTCCCGCTCCTGCTGCCTTTCTCTGTCATAAAACGCCGGATCTGTATAAGCAGTATAAAATGGAAAAAACTCATCATGATACATAAGCTGCCCTTTTCCTTCCTTTCTGGCCTCTGCTTTTAAATTATGCAAAAACAGCCGGAAGGTGACTGCTCCGGTAGAACTTTTTCAAACATAAGCTTCTTTCTCAGAATTATCCCTGGATATCTTTCAGAATCCTTCTTGTCAGTCTGATGCTGTGCTCAATCGCCATTTTCTCAAATGCCGGATAATCCACATGCGCACTTCCGTCTGCTTTATCAGAAATAGCACGGATAACCAGAAACGGAACATGGTTCAGGGAAGCCGCCTGTGCGATCGCCGCGCCTTCCATTTCCACTGCGTAAGCGCCGAATTCCTCCACAATAAAATCCTTTACCGCCTGATCTGCCACAAACTGATCTCCGGAAGCAATTATTCCCTCAAATACCTGAATATCCGGGTTCACTTCCCGACATGCCTCAACGGCCAGTCTGCGAAGCGCTTCGTCACTCTGGAAAGAGAACTGTTCCATCTGAGGGATCTGTCCCTTTTTGTATCCAAATGCTACTGCATTCATATCATGATGTACAAGATCTGTGGAAACCACAATATCACCGATATTGATATCATTATTCAGACTTCCTGCAATACCTGTGTTGATCACAACTTCTGCCTGAAAATCATCTACCAGTATCTGCGTACATACTGCTGCATTTACCTTACCGATCCCCGACTGTACTACCACTGTCTTTTTTCCTTCCAGAATACCTGTATAAAATTCCATGGAGGCTTTGCGCACAATCTCTGTGTCCTGCATAAGCATTTTCAGCCCTGCAACCTCATCTGCCATTGCTCCTATAATTCCAATACATCTCATAATAAAATTCTCCTTTAAGGGGATATCCCCTGACATCTTTTTATCTTTTCCACTGACAGGCAGACTTTTGCCTGTCATTTATTTATTATAGCAAAAGTTTCGTTTATATGGAAACTTTTTTTCAATTCTGCTATAATTTCTTACAGTTTCACATACAGGAGGAAAAAACAATGATATATAAGACAAAAGGTGTCTGTTCCAGTTCCATTGAATTTGAGCTGGACGACGAAAAGAAAATCCATAATGTAAAATTCCAGGGCGGATGTTCCGGAAACACCCAGGGTGTTTCCAGGCTTGTAGAGGGAATGGATGCAGAAGAAGTGATCCGCCGTCTGGAAGGTATCCGCTGCGGCTTCCGCCCAACATCCTGCCCGGATCAGTTATCCAAGGCTGTCAGAGAAGCACTTCAGTAAAATACAACAGGACTGTGGAACGGCTGCAAAGCAGCCATCCCACAGTCCCTTTTTTATCCGTCTGTACGGTCCCATTTGTCACACAGGGATTGTATCTCTCTGGAAAATCTGTCCAGATCCTTATTTGCACACCCCTCATTTTTACGGATAACAGACATAAGTCTCTGTCCCATAGCAACAAGCTTCTGAAATGCTCTGGCTGCTTTGGCACTTTTTGGTGAAAGATGTGTTTTTTCCAGCTTCACACCTGAAGTCTCACAGATACATACGTTATCTTTCAGATCATAAACTGTTCCGCTGAAAGGCGCTACCGCATCCAGCTCTTTTTCTTCCCGAAGCCTTTCTGAAAAAAGCTCTGTCACGGTATCCTCACCATGAGTCACAAAAACTTTCAGAGGTTTTTTTTCAAATGCCCCGACCCAGTCAAGCAGTCCGTTTACATCCGCATGACCGCTGATTCCCGGCATCTGGCAGATTTCTGCAGCCACATGAACTTCCTCTCCAAAAAGCTTTACCTCCTTTGTCCCTTCCAGAAGCGCTCTTCCAAGAGTTCCCACTGCCTGATAGCCTACAAAAAGAATCGTATTGTTTTTGTTCCAGAGATTATGCTTCAGATGATGCTTGATTCGTCCGGCATCGCACATACCACTGGCAGAAATAATCACTTTACACTCTTCGTCAAAGTTGATTGCCCTGGAATCATCACTGGTCACGGAGGTTTTTAATCCCGGGAAGCTCAGAGGATTGATTCCCTTCTGGATCAGGGAAATGGCCTCTTCATCAAAGCAGTCGTAACGATGTTCTCCAAATATGGTGGTTGCTTCATTTGCAAGGGGGCTGTCTACATAAACCTTGAAATTCCCATGTCCGGTAACTCTTCCTTCTTCCTTGATCTGCCTGATAAAATAAAGCATTTCCTGCGTACGCCCTACTGCAAAGGACGGTATGACAAGATTGCCGCCTCTGTCAAAGGTTCGCTGTATCAGGTCACTGAGAAGACCCACATAATCCGGTCTGTCACCATGGCTCCTGTCACCGTAAGTGGATTCCATTACCACATAATCAGCCTGATGCAGATAGGTTGGATTTTTGATCAACGGCTGGTTCAGATTTCCAATATCTCCGGAAAAAACAATTTTTCTTTCTTCCCCATCCTCTGTGATCACAATCTCGATACTTGCAGATCCCAGAAGATGTCCGGCATCTACAAAGCGAACCGCTATCCCCTCTGCAGGAGTTATGATTTTTTCATACGGACAGGGTACAAAATTACGGATCACGCCCATGGCGTCCTCCATCGTATAAGCAGGAACAAATTCCGGTTTTCCCTGACGTCGTCCCTTACGATTTCTCCATTCTGCCTCGAACATCTGGATATGCGCGCTGTCTCGAAGCATAATGTCGCATAAATTGCAGGTGGCATCTGTTGCATAAACCGGTCCCTGAAATCCTTTTGCGTATATTGCCGGAAGATTACCGGAATGATCCATATGTGCATGGGTCAGAAGAACAAAATCCAGATCTCCTGGATTCACCGGAATTTCCCTGTTTTCATAGTAGTTTGGCCCCTGTTCCATTCCACAGTCTACCAGAAATTTCCGTCCGGCAGCTTCAAGATAGTAACAGCTTCCCGTAACCTCGTGCGTTGCTCCGATAAATGTAATCTTCATATACGAGCCCCCTTTTTGTCAGAAAAACTTTCCAGTATGATATATTTTGTAATTATTATACACGCTTTTTTCTTATTTTAACAGTTATTTTTCAAAAAAGACAGTATAAAGGGACAGAACCTTAATTGTCCTGTCCCTTTTATGAGTTTGTCGTATAATAGATTGTTTTTTAGTTACATGTGTGTGCCTGTTTTTCTTTTTCATCGCTTAAACTACACTGAGTCCTGCAAACACTTCGCGCCACAGAAAGGTAACGGCTGTTCACAATCATTTGATTAAAAAAACATTCTGCAGTCTGCACCCGTGTTTCGCTATTCAGTTGTATGTTTTGTTTCTGTTGCCGGTTGTGTTCAACCGGTTATTTTACTAAAATTCCGCTTGTCAGCGTAGATGTTGATTCCCGGGAACCGTCTTTTGCGGCATGATATCCGCGTACACGGTAGTATGTTCCGCTGGGAACGGCCACGTCTATGGTTCTGCTTAAGCTTGTTGCATTATTTGCTGTAAATTCCCAGTACTTATAAGTCCCATAACTACCGTTCACTTTGCGTTCCAAATATATGGATAAATAAACTGTATCACATTCATGATGGCATTGCGTTAGTCCATATATTGCAATTTCATTACTGGAAATCTTTTGAATTTTTGTACTTCCAAAATTCAAATTATTTCCTCGAAGAATACTATAACTCGTATCTTCTGAAAAATCATCCTCAGTTTCTGGTTTTATCACTTCATCCAAAATGCTGGTGGGATTTGCCGAAACAGGAAGAACATTGACTGTTGCCAAAATAAAGATTGCACTTCCAATTCCGACAATCTGCTTCCATCTGTTAATTTTCTTTCACTCCTTTCTATTTGTAAACATCCCTTACATTAGTTAATACGATAAATTTCTTCGTTAATCACGTTAAAATTTCATTTGTTTAATAATTTTTATCAATTCCTCTTCAGATATTTTTCCAAGAAAATGATATAACACATTATCATATTCCCATTGTGCGTTATAGCTAGGTGTTTTCTCTTCTTTTCCCTGAGTTTTTTGAATCGAAACCTCAATTTGTTCTCCACTAATATTTAGTGTATCAGTTTTTGTTCCATGTGTACTGTTATTTTTGCTAGCGCTACTTTCATTTTCCTTATCAACAAAAAATGTAATAATTTCTTCTTTATATTGATACTCTATTCTGGCAATATCTGCAAGTGTATTCACTTCATATCCCAGAAATTCAAATCCATTAGGTCTATAATAAAACTCCGGCATTTCTATCCCCAATTGATTTTCTATATCTTCTATCGCCTCATACTCATCAGTATTTACAATTTCATTATCCTCACTGTTGTCAACAACCGTCTTTGTATTATTTCCGCTCCATACACGAATATTATTTACAAAATAATTCCTGTTTGCTTCACTTGTCATGCTGGCAGCAAATATGCAGGCGCAACACAGGATTGCCACACCTGCCACTTTTCCGCAACGTATTATCCCATGTTTTCTGCGTGTCATCGGAATCACCTTTTCTTCTGAAGGTTCATCCTCCCGGTAGATTCCATCTTCCTTCAGCATATTCACCAGTTTTTCATAAGAGTGATTGATTTCTTCTTCTGTATACGTTTCCTCCTCACAGTCTCCATCTGCCCAAAGAGCTTCTTCCAGTTCTTCGGCTTTTCTTATATATTCCTCATCAAATAATTCTGTTTTTTTATCAGATACCTGATTTTTCATTTTGTCCTTTTTAAGATCTTTCCTCATGGTTTTCTCCCAATAGTATCTCATCAGACACTTGTCTTACTTTTCTCTGTTTTTTGATCCTCTTTCTTTTCTTGACAATTCCGTTTGGTTGGTTCATATTTATTGGTAACAAAAAGATTTTTTCAGGAGGAATCCCCTATGAAACATATTGTCCTTACCGGCGGCGGTACTGCCGGACATGTTACCCCCAATATTGCATTAATCCCTGTTCTTCAGAAAGCAGGATATCAGATTTCCTATGTTGGTTCCTATGACGGAATCGAAAAGAAACTTATCGAAGAGCTCGGTATTCCTTATTACGGAGTTTCTTCCGGTAAACTAAGACGTTATTTTGATGTAAAAAACTTCACAGATCCTTTCCGTGTATTAAAAGGTTTTCATGAAGCCAAAAAGCTTCTGAAACAGTTAAAACCAGATGTTATTTTCTCCAAGGGAGGTTTTGTTACCGTACCAGTTGTGATCGCAGCGGGAAAACGTAAGATCCCGGCCATTATCCACGAATCTGATATGACTCCCGGTCTTGCCAATAAGCTGTGTATCCCATCAGCAGTAAAGGTCTGCTGTAATTTCCCGGAAACAGTCAAAAATCTTCCCCAGGATAAAGCAGTTCTTACCGGCACTCCAATCCGCAAAGAGCTTCTCTGCGGTGACAGAGAAGCCGGGCGCCGATTCTGTGGTTTTTCTTCAGAAAAACCGGTTCTTATGGTAATCGGAGGAAGCCTTGGCGCAGCATCTGTTAATGCACATATCCGCAACATTCTTCCGGAACTGTTAAAAGAATTTCAGGTGGTTCATCTTTGCGGAAAGGGAAAAATGGATGAATCTCTAAACGGTACTGAGGGGTATGTTCAGTATGAATATATTAAAAATGAACTGGCAGATCTCTTTGCCCTCTCTGATATTGTAATTTCCAGAGCAGGTGCCAACGCCATCTGTGAGATCAGCGCGCTTCACAAACCAAATCTGCTGATCCCGCTGTCTGCAAATGCCAGCCGCGGCGATCAGATCCTCAATGCACGTTCTTTTGAACGTCAGGGCTTCAGCATGGTTCTGGAAGAAGAAGAAATCACAGACGAAAAGCTTCTTACGGCCATCCGCGATCTGTACAAGAACCGTAAGACCTATCAGGAAGCTATGGCTGCCAGCCAGCAAATGGATTCCATCCAACACATTGTTTCCCTGATTGAAAAATATACTGCATCAAAATAACCGGAGCTTTCTTTTATAAACTTTTCTTTAGTTTTTTCAGCTCCTTATTCAGCCATTTTCTCGTCCGGAGGATTCTGTTATTCACATTGTTTCTTGTGATTCCATATTCCTCCGCGACGACATCCGGCGGATAACTGAAACACTTCACCTTGGTTATAATGTCAAAATTCTGTGGATTTTCTTTACGGAGTTTATTTATTACCTGTCTTTTATATTCCATCTCTTCCTTACGGATCATGACTGCTTCCGGATTCAGATTCCCATCCGCAAAATTCGTGTGCATATTTTCGTCAAAAAGACTCTCTCGTTTCTTCCACGGCTTTTTCAGATAGTCTCTGGACTTATTCAAAGTGGCATAAAATATCAGTGCTTTCAGTTTTCTCTCACAGGAAATATCCAGGGAGTCTTTTATCATATACAGATGGCAGAAAACCTCCTGACTGATATCTTCTGCCAGCATCCTGTCTTTTACAATCTTTTTCGCATTATTAACAGAGAATCCAAGGTATTTCCGATAAATATCATTAAAATCCTCATTTTTCATCTTTTGTATAGTTCTCGATTCTTATTTTACTTTTGACAGAATGTCTTCTTTATCCTCATCTGTAAGCTGTCCCGGTTTCCAGGTAATACCTACCTGATCGCCCTGATATCTTGGAATCAGATGCATGTGGAAATGAAATACAGTCTGTCCGGCGACTTCTCCGTTATTCTGTACAATATTAAACCCATCACATTTCAAAGCATCTGTCAGCTTTGCCGCCATATGCTTTGCCAAAATCATTGCCTTTCCCGCTGTTTCATCCGGAAGCTCATAAATATTGGCAGCATGAGCCTTAGGAAGAATCAGTGCATGACCTTTGCTTGCCGGTCCAAGATCCAGAATTACACGAAACTCCTCATCCTCATACAAGGTTGCTGCGGGAATCTCTCCATTTGCGATTTTGCAGAAAATACAATTTTCCATAACAATCTCCTCCTTAAAATTATTAATAATATTTCTTCTATTGTCTCGTATTTTGTCGATTTTTTCAATACGAATTTTCTTGAATCCTCATATTCTCAGTGTTACACTGCACAAGAGGTGACAAAATATGCAGGAAACAATAAAATCAGAACAAAAGAAAAACGAACTGCAGCTGACTTTATCCAGATTTTCTCATGAAATCCGAAATCCGCTGGCGCTGATCCAAAGCGAATTACAGCTGATGGAAACCTCACATCCGGAACTCACGGAATATGAAGGATGGTACAGTATTATGGAAAATCTGGAATACATCAGAGAATTACTCAATGATCTTTCTCAGTTTAATAATGCTGATACCCTTTCCACAGCCCCTACAGATGTAACTGCTCTTTTAAAAAGTATTTCCGCGTCCTTCAGACCTGCACTGAACTATCTGGGAATCACACTGAACTCCGATATTCCGGAAAACCTTCCTTTTCTTTCTCTGGACAGGATCAAAATCCGCCAGGCGCTTTTAAACCTTCTCAGAAATGCGCAGGAATCCATTCAGCACTCCCATGGGATCATTTTATTTTCTGCCTGCCAGGTCCCCGGTGGTGTCTGTATTCTTATAAAGGATAACGGATGCGGCATGACCAGTGAACAGCTGCAGAATATTTTTACCCCTTTTGTTACCTATAAGGATGCCGGTACCGGTCTCGGACTTTCCATTACCCGTCACATTGTTGAAGCACACGGCGGAACGCTGAAGGTTCAGAGTATTCCTGAAAAAGGAAGTGAGTTTCACATTTTTCTCTGTGGATGATACAGAATGACCGCAAGCAGGAAGCCTGCAAGCAATCCTCCAAGATGAGCGGCATTATCTACCCCACTGCTGGCAAATCCAAAATACAGAGAAAAAACTGCCATGATCAGGATCTGTCTTGCAGACAGATCCGCAATCCTTCCTCTATTGCGCAGTACCACAAAGAGCATTGCTCCCATAACCGCAAACACAGCGCCGGATGCTCCTGCCGATACGGCCCAGTCCATCTGCCTTAATTCCATCCACAGGGAGATCAGATTCCCGGCAAGTCCTCCCAGAAGATATATAAGAGCAAACTTCAGATGGCCGATCACTCTCTCCAGACGACTTCCCAGAACAAAAAGTACAAGCATATTGTTAATCAGATGTTCTATTCCAAAATGAAGAAACATGCTGGTAAATAAACGGTATATTTCCCTGTTCTCAATAATAAGCGGCGGATAGGCAGCTCCCCACTTCAGCATGTGCCCAACATCCTGTGACAGTCCGGTCAGTTCTACTATCAAAAAAACACATACATTAAGAAATACAAGTATCCCTGTTACCGGTTCTTTTTTTAATTCTTCCAAAGTGTCCACCTCTGCCTGTTTTTTTCTATTGTATCAAAAATCAAATTTCAAAACAAGCCGACAGATTATTTTATGTAAACCTATTTCACAAAAATATATCTTGCCTGGGCAAAATCCACCTGATCTTCATCCTGGAGCAGGTATTCTTCATCTGCTTTCAACATTCTTCCATTTACAGCCGTACCATTTCTGGAATTCAAATCTGCCAGATAATATCCGCCTTCTTTTTTTCTGATCCTGGCATGTACACGGCTGACTGTAGAAACCGGTATCACCGCGTCTGCCGCATTTATCAGCTTTCCTACGACTGTCAGCTCCTGCTCCAGAAAGATTGTAGCCAGCTCCCCCGGTTCTCTACTGACCAGACTGGCAGGCCCCTGAGAAATCCCGGCTGACAGGACAACAGTTTCTCCCAGAACTTCCTGTTCTTCTTCTTTTAACTCCTGTTCCGGTAATTTTTCCTTTTCTATAATGTTAGAAAACTCTTCTGAAAATCCTCTCTCCTGTACACTATTTCTCTTTCTCCTCCATAACGCAGCTTCTTCCTTCTTCTGTTTGTTTTTTTCTGATATCCAGAGAAGCAGTGAACCTGCTGACAGGGCTAAAATCCCGGCTCCCAGAACCAGCTCTATTGGAATCCAAGGCATAACCCCCAACATTCCAGCTCCCAGGAGCAGAAGAAGCACCGCTACTCCTGTACCAATACATAACACCCATTTCCAGATGTTTTTCTTTTGATCCGACTCCCCGGAAAATTTTTTATCCGCTGTGTTTTCCTGAAGTTCCTTCATGTATCGATCAGTCTCCGGCTGCTCTTCTGCATTTTCTTCCATCCTCTGTTCCTGACTCTTTTCATAACCTGCCGGTTTCTCTATCGTGATTTCCGGTTCCTGATAGACAGCCGCCTTTATCATTTCCAGCTGAAATTCTTTCTCCAGCGATTTTCTGTAAATTCCATAGCCCAGTTCTACAGCTCCCGGATCTTCATGCTGTAGTTTAGGAAGAATATATTCTGTTAAGTTTCTAAATTGCTGCTGAACATCTCTCTGATATCCCGGAAGGCAGCAAAAATACACATTCCTCGATTCTGCGTCCATATATATGTACTCCGGCTGAAACAGGAGCAGTTCCGGATTCATCAGATATTCTGTCAATTCTTCTATCACATGAACCATTCCACTGAATATGATCTGCAAATCTTCTTTCCGAAACTTTTTATCCTCATACAATACAGCAATTGATTGTTTTGAAGTAATATCATAATAGTAAAATTCTGTACCGTCCAGATTTTGTAAATGGCATTTTAATACACATGGAATCACATTTCCGGCAAGCATTCGAACCGGATATGAAGAAGTATCTACCGGGTGGTCTCCCTGCAGGATTAAATAATTATGACTGACATCTCTTTTAAATTCTGCCCTCATTCTTCTCCTCCTGTATCTGTCAGAATATCCTTTGCTGCCTTTATATTCCACAGCCATGTTACCGGATCCAGTATCTTTGATCTTCCCTCTGCTTTTAGCTTCCACTTAAAATCCCCAAATCCTGAAAACGTATCAGCAGTATACACAACCTGTATCTTTTTTCCCGAATTTATCTGGAAATTCAGATTTTCCATCCCGAAAAACCCCATATTTCCAAGCTCCTTACATCTTCTGGCAGCGGTTTCCTCTGCGCTTCCCCCTTCTCTTCTGCCTTCTATGCTGCCTGCCAGGGCAGCTTCATATGCAGCGGAAGTAAGCCATGCTCTGTTATGGACAAAGAAACTCAAAGAAAGAATTCCCATAACCGTAAACAGAATCAATGACATCACACAGGCCGTCTCCACCGTAAAGCTTCCTTTCTTCCAATCAGCACTTATGATCCCTGCTTTTTTCTTATTCATGCCAAAACACCTCCAAGATAAGCGAAAAAAAGGAACGGGACAAACGGAATCTCGGTTTTTCGATTTTTCCTGAATACTGTCAGAAGAATCACTGCCGTTATTGCAGACAAAAGCAGCCCTCCACAAAGCATCCTTAAATAAGTTTCCACATCCAGCATAACTCCCAGTGCAGTCAGAACCCATCCGTCACCCATTCCCAATTTTCCTCCTGATATCAGCCCGATCAGCAAAAATAAAATTCCCAGGCCAACCGGTACTGCAAGATTCCATATATTTCTCTCTGATATAATATTCAGGAGTACTCCTATCCCCCCGTAAACTCCGGTTACCGCTAAAGAAATCTCCTGTTTTTTCCAGTCTTTCCATCCATTGACCGCCAAAAATAATACGGTACAGCCTTCTCTGATTCCCAATATCTTCTCCTTATCCACATAAACCGCAGGCTCCCATATTACATACCTGGGATATTTTTACAAGTCTTACCGTTCTTTTTAATGCACTGCATGTTTCTTTGTTATGATAGCGATTTCCGTTTTTTGTAAGGTAAACAATGCCTGCCGGATGCTGTCCCCGGCTGCAGATCTCACAGGCATAATATTTTTCTCCTTGAGAATTTCTGGCTGCTGAAACTGCCGTCCCCGACATCTGATCCAGAGCCACATTCAGATATCTGCATCCGGCATTTCTGTGATATACCGAGCCGGATTCCGTAATATATACCATCTCTTCCGGATTTTCTGCGTCCTGATTCCAGCTGGTATGATCCGCTCCGGTCCATGTATGTACCTTCACAGTATTATGTATCCATATTTTCGGAAGAGGGAAAAGACCTCCTGTGGGAGTATAGGAATATACATCCGGAAGGGTAATTTCCTCCGGACCGCTTCCATCCAGAGCATATGCATACATCCCTGCTTCCTTTGTCCTTTCACAAAGTAACTGAAGATGTTCTGTCTGTATTCTGTAAATATCCATAAAGGATATTAATGTAATCATTCCCAGAAAAAATACCGGCAATACCAGAGCTGTTTCTACTGCAAGACTTGCCTTTTTCAGTGAAAAGGTGCAGAGAGACGCCTTTTCAGAAGCATTACTGCCCTGTCTGCTCATCGGGGAAAGCAGACGCATCAGGCATCTCAGAGAACCTTTGATCCTTTCTTTTCCTTTTCTGTCTATCCAGTTGTCTCGATTCTTTCCATTTATGTCTCTATTCTTGTCAGCTTTCTGAAAAAGCATCTCTCTACACCTCTTTTCCTGACCGCGTTCTAAATATAACTGAACTGTTTTTTTACTGTAAATATTTTTCTCCGGTTGGCCCGTACGTCTACCGCTGCCTCTATTGCCTCTATGCAGTGATCCAGCCGGAATTTTTTCTGCCCTGTACTGCTTCTGATACATATTTCCATCATATCCATGCTTCGGCTGAGCTTTTCTGCTTTAGCCTCTGATGCCAGGAGAATCTGGAGATATGTCTCATAATCCAGCCCGTTTTCGTCGCTTTTCCTCTGACTGTCCAGCCCCTGCAGAAGATCTGCAAGATTATTTAAAGATAACTTCCAGTTTTCCGGGGTCTTGATCAGAGCAATCTTTCCTCCGTGAAACAATTCTCTGAGATCCAGAATACTTTCCCCAAAGGACCAGCAGAACAGAAGCGCTGCCTCTATGACCACGGCAGCCGGCGGCACAAGAAATGCTGAAGCGATTGCAAGAGCCAGATTCTGTATCTGGACCTGTTTTATGGGATCTGTCATCAGAAACGCCGCATTGATTCCTTCACGGATCATCAGAAGTCTTCGGGCTGTTGACTGCAGATTTTCTCTGTCGCTGTATTTCCCACACAACAGATATTCCTGCTGATAGGCAAGAGAGCCCTCTGCCGGATCTCCGTAGCTTCCCAGCTTGTCCGTCAGGTACTGCTGGAACAGAAGCTGAGAGGTGTAAGAATTATCCGTTTTTACGGTTTCCGTCATTGCCATCCCTTTTTCTGTCCGGCGTCCGGAAAGAAGCCCTGTCCTTTTTACTGTTTTTTCAGATATTCCTTTCTGAGCGGGAACAATCAGATCCAGAAGCCCCATTTTCCGGATCCTTTTCAGAACCGGGATCGGATTCACGACCTTCTCAGGAATCTGTCCATCCGAAAAATCGTCACCGGAAAAATCCTGGCCTGCTTGCTGTTCCAGATCACCGTTTTCCTTTTCCTGCTGCGCTGCAGCTTCGCTGTTGACTGCCGCCGCATTCATCTCGGCATCATAATTCTCCAGGACTCCGTTTTCTTCTGCCCGTGTTCCGGACTGTTCCGCATTGCGGATGTGTTCCCTGCTGCCCTGAAGCTTCTGTGCCAGCTTCTGAATTCCCTGAACGCCTGAAGTTTTTTTCATATACTGTACAATCTGCCTATACAATACCTCGCCTTTCTGATCTGTTGCCAGACGATAACCGGAAAATCCTCCCCTTACAACGGAAAGCTTCTGACTGTTCTGTTTCAGAACCGGCTTCATGTAAGCCTCCATATTATCATAGACGGAAGAAAGCCCGAGCCTGTCTGAATCTCCTGAGACATTCAGAAAAAAAAGATCATATTCCCTGAAAAGCTCCCTGTCATACTGCCCGAACAGTGAATATAATCCAATATCCAGACTGTTCAGAATCTGCGTTCTGGCAGCTGCCATCCTTACTGATTCCATACTGGTACAGACCAGAGACAGGATCAGGCTGAGGATCAGTGCCAGAAACACGGTAATACTGCCCTTTTTCATAATGCATACCTCTCCTTTCTGATGACACTCCCGGTATTCTGGCTCAGATTGAGTTACTTTGTTTCGCGATCTTTGAAAGAATACTCCTCACCAGATTGGTAATCTGTTCTTTAAAGATAATCACCAGACCGATCAGAACCACAAGGATCAGAATGATTTCTACAACGCCTACCGCATCATCTTCTTTAAAAAAACTTCTGACCAGCTTCCATAATTTTTTCATCCTGCCACCTCCTCTCTTCATCCATAAAAGGATAAAAACGCAGGTATCATAATAATCGCCATAACAACGACCAGCATCATTACCATAGGTACGATCAGCTTAGTCGCCGCTGCTTCTCCGAGAACACGGGCTTTTCTTTTTCTTTCATCCCATGCCTCCAGCGCCTCCTTTTCCAGAAGCTCTTCCAGTCTCCTGCTTCCTTTCTGCAGATTCTGGATCAGTAATGTGGAAAATGTTTTATACTTCATCTGTCCACACCGCTCCCCAAAACGTCTGTATGCCTCCGCTTCCCCAATACCACTGTCCATTTCATTACAGGCCGTCACAATTGCTTCATAGGCAAATCGTTCTTTTTGCTTTTCTCTTCTCCGGTAATCCAGAGCCATTTTCTGAAAGGTTCTTCTTGCCGTCATACCTGCCTGTATCAGAAGTGCAAATTTCATAACCATCCCCGGATAGTCCATAAGAAGCTGCTCAAAACGCGCCTCTTCCCTTTTCTGTTTTTCTCTTTCATCTTTCAAAAGCACCACAAAAGCAGCAAACAGTCCCATGGAAGCCAGCAGTTCTCCCGTATGTCCGTCCGGTCTTTTCCATTCCAGATGTTTTCCCTCCCATTCTGAAGGCAGATAATAGTAATCCGGATCCTGTTTCTTCTGATTATACTGATCCAGTATTTCCTGGAGTTCTTTCTGGCGTGTATACTCCGGCTTTTCTTCTTCAGCCGTCTGCATCTCTGTTCCTTCTTCACTTTCTTTCTCCGGAATCTGAATGTACAGTGTTTCTTCCTTGTTTCCATCCACAGATACCAGATACTGTTCCTGAAAGCTTACAGCCTCCTCCCGGGGGATCCTGCAGATTTCCGGTGCTTCCGCTTCCCTACGGTCTGTATAGGTCACTGCCGTTCCCAGAAGATCCGCACATAATGCAACTGTCAGGAAAAGTCTTCTTCCTCTTTTTTCCCTGAGAGCTTCCAGTTGTATCCATCCGGCTCTGCTCATGCCTGCAATTCCAAGAACCAGAATAAAAATCACAATATGTACCCACATCTTTTTTTTCCTCGCATTTCCTTTTATTCCAGGCTCCTATACTTCAATATCTACAATCTTTTTTCCCAGCCAGTAGGACAGGATATAAATGCCCAGACAGGCAGTCATTGCACAGACCCCGAAAGCATTTCCATACAGCACCTGCAAGAATCCCGGAGAGGTCAGCTGCAGATAAAGAATGATCCCGGCAGGCATCAGACTCATGATCATCTGCTCTGTCTTTTTGGCTGCAAGAGTAGCTTCGATTTCTTTTTTTACATCTATCCGGTCTCCAATCATTCTGGCAGACGTCTGTATCACCTTATCCATGTCTCCGCCTGACCTTTTGGCAGCACTGAATACAGAAGCAAAATTTTCAATATCTTCAATCCCGGTTCTTTCTCCCAGATTCAGAAAAAGCTCTTCCACCGGTACGCTGATTCTTCTCTGACCGTCCATATAGCGAAATTCACGAACAATATCCGCATCCGGAGGATATAGCCGTTCCATATCCTCCGCACAGGCAGAAACTGCATTTTCTGCAGAATAACCCGCCTGGACCGCCACGCTTATAGAATTCAGCGCATCCCGAAACTGATAGTTCAGGATTCTTTTTCTGTCCCGGATATACTGCTTTCTCTTCCATTTCAAAAACAGAAATGCAACCGGAAACACGCTTAACATACACCACCAGTTTTTATAAAACAGATAATCTGCCGCACCGCATAAAATGCAGCTTTGAAGAAGATATTTTATATATTCTCCTGCGTTGTAATGATACTCGTTATAATTTTGCCTGATCGTTTGCCTTTTCATATTTTTACACCTGCCCTTATCAGCTTTTCACGATTCTGCAGTTCGGCTGTCTGCACAAGCCCTCTGCCCTCGATCCATTGAAAAAGTGTCCTTGTGATGATCTCATTGTCATCGAATCCACAGACCTCTGTGACCTCCAGAAGCTTTCTGGATCTGTCTCTCATACGTCCCAGGTGGATAAGGATATCCACCCCGGACGCAATCTGCCGCCGTATAGCCTCCAGCGGAAGATCCACCCCCATTAATGTCATTGTCTCCAGACGGCTGAGCATATCTCTGGCAGAATTGGCATGAGCTGTGCTGAGACTGCCTTCATGCCCTGTATTAAGTGCCTGAAGCATATCAACTGCCTCTCCCCCGCGCACTTCTCCCACGATGATCCGATCAGGACGCATACGCAGCGCCGTACGTATCAGATCCCGGATACTGACAGAAAAAGCTCCCTCTGCATTGGCCATTTTTGCCTCCAGACTTACCAGATTTTCCACCCCCTGTATTTTAAGCTCTGCATTATCCTCAATGGTGATGATCCGTTCATCACCCGGAATATAATTTGACAGAGCTCCAAGAAAGGTTGTTTTACCACTGCCTGTGCCTCCGCCTATGACCATAGAGTACCGGGCTTTTACAAGAGAAGCCAGAAAATCCGCGCATTGCCGGGTAATACTTCCAAGAGATACAAGCCGGTCCATAGTGACCGGACGGTCCGGAAATCTTCTGATCGTCAGTATAGGACCATTCAGCGCCACCGGAGAGATTACCACATTCACTCTGGCTCCGTTCTCCAGACGGGCATCCACGATCGGTATGGACTCATTGATCACCCGGTTACACCGTCCTGCGATCTGCTGGATCACATCCTCCAGTTTTTCTCCTGAGGTAAAACACTTACCCCATTTTTCAAGCTTACCGGCTCTTTCCACAAATACTGTATCCGGTCCGTTCACCATAATCTCTGTTACCGTATCATCTTCTATCAGCTCCTGAAGTACATCCAGCTTACGCACAGAATGGAAAAGCTCCTGGCGAAGCTGGACTTTCTCATTCAGGGACATACAGGAATCTCTCATACGGTTCAGGATCAGATGGTCGATCTCATCCAGAATCTCCCGGTCTGTCATTTCTCCGGACATATCCAGTTTCTCCATCAGCAGATTTCTAAGCATCTGAAAAATCTCCCTGCTCATATATCTTCCTTTCCCAGCTGTTCTCTGACATAATCACCCAGTCTGCTCCACGGAAGCTGCTCCACATAGGAGCCGTTTCCGGAGATTTCATCATGAAAGGGCAGTTTCATTCTTACCATTTTAGTCAGGATCTGAGGGTATTCCAGAACCCGCAGGAGATTTTCAAACTGTGCGAGCTTACAGGCAGACATCCTGTCCGAACGGACCGGCATATAGATTTTTTCACAAAGATCCAGAAGCTGAAATATCTCATCAATCCCATTTCCAATATCCAGAATAAGCACCTCGTAGGAGCTGTGCAGAATGATCCCGCGAATCAGGCTGTTCCATTCCTTCCAGGATGTCCCTCTGATATCCAGAGGCGACTGTACCGGAGGGATAAAATCAAGACCGCCTGTGGTCTGGATCATACTGTTGATCCTGATGGAAAGGTCCTCCTCTCCCTGACGTACAAAATACAAAAGATCACTTAAAGTACCGGAGAAGCTGTGCCCGAACAGTTCCTCAAATCCGGAATACTCTTCCAGATTCAGATAAAGCACAGCTCTTTCTCTGGCAATGATCTGCCCCATAGTCAGGGCAAAAGAAGTCTTCAGGCACCTTCCTACAGGCGAGTATACCCCCAGTATCTCCGTGTTCTTCTTTAATACAGGAGAAGAAACCGGTAAAACAGAGTTCTCTTTTCCGTAACATGCCATTACCTCCCTTACTACCTGCGCAGAGGACTGATATTTATAAACCTCCGCATAGGCATCCGGCTCCAGAAGGCAGGTTCCTTCCGTAAGAAGGATAGTCTGACCTGTGTCAAGCTCTCTCACCTCCCTGCACATGGCCTCCGCCGCAATCAGAAGAAGTTCGATCCTGTTTTCTTTTGCAAAAGCCAGCAGACTTTCTGTACTGGTAAAAGCCTGCACTTCAAATGGCAGATTCTTTTTTCTGTTTAAATAGCTCATAAAATTCCGGGCGTACTCCGCCTCCGGGTCACAAATGGCAAATATCTGTTTTTTCAATACAAACCTCCTGCATAAAGCATCACACTCATAAATATGGGAACTGTAAAATGAATATTTTCCAACGCGAATCCTTTTTTATAGTAGGGTTTCCTGATCCCGGTTCTCATAAAGTCCTCCAGGTAATCCGCCAGATACCGGAATCTTTCTGCAAGGTTCCCGCAGGATACAAGAACTGCCAGTGACAGCAGTGCTCCCACAAGAAACGCGATCCCCATGCAGTGCCAGATTGATTCCGGTCCCATGACTCCTCCCAGCACACAAAACAGCTTAATATCTCCCGGTCCCAGCATTCGGAACAGAAACAACCATCCCAGAACGGCTGCAGGAATCAGCAATCCTGTCAGAAATCCGTATAAACCGCCTCCATTTCCACAAAGGCTGTAAAAAAAACCGGTCATAAGAGAAAACAGAATCCAGCCATTGCTGATCCGCATACAGACAATATCCATTGCAACAGCTGCTCCGGCAATTGTCAGTGCCAGTATTCCTTTTACCGTAATTCCATCCTTCACTCCTTTCTATTGTCCTGATCATAAAAAATGGGATAAATCCGTCTGACTTGACGGTAAGAATACCAGAAGATCTCTGGTGAGTCTTATTATAGGGCACAAACCCCTGTCTGTCCAGAAAATTCGTTCGTCAAATAATGACATCCTTTTTTCAACACGAAACGCGCAGATTTTATAAGTTTTATTGCATATTTATTTATATTTGTGTATAATACTTATGTTTTATTGTGTATTTAATGTATATAATACATATGATCATCAGATTTTCAGGAGGATGCGCCAATGGAAACCAATATCAAAAAAATTGAAGACATGTCACTGAATGCATGGCCCTCGCACAAAATGGAGCTGTATGACGGCTGGATCCTGCGCTTCTCTTATTTTTATACACACAGAACCAACAGTGTAGAGCAGTTTGGAAGTTCTGCTCTTCCATGGAGAGAAAAAATCCCCTACTGCGAACAGGAATATAAACGGCTGGGAACACCTGCTATCTTTAAGATCAGTCCTCTTGTTTCCCCTGATTTTGATTATACTCTGGAAAATCGTGGCTACGAGATCCAGCACACCACAGAGGTCATGACTCTGGATCTGTCGCAGGCACATTTGGATGTCTGCTGCCGTGAAGTTCTCCTGACAGATCATATTCCGGATATCTGGATCACCAGCCTTTTTGATCTGAAAGGAATGACCGATCCCATACACAGAGAGGTGGTTCCTTCCATGTATCACGCCATTCCCAAACGCACCATCTGCGCCTGTGTAAAGAGAAACGGTCAGATCATTGCTACCGGACTTGGAATCCTGGATCGCGACTACATCGGTATCTATGCGATTCATGTAAAAGAAGAATTTCGTGGTCAGGGTCTGGCACGTCAGATCTGTACCGGACTTTTAAAAGAGGGAAGCAAAAAAGGCGCTGAACACGCCTATCTTCAGGTAGTAAAGGGAAATACTGCCGCCCGGACCCTTTATTCCTCCCTTGGCTTCCGGTATTTTTACACCTACTGGTTTCGAGTACAGCCAAAGGCTTCCAGATGAGCAGTCCTGACAATAAAGTATAAGAATCCCTTTCCAGTCTTTCTGAAAAAGCCGGAAACAAAATACAGGAACCGGCACAGAAGGCAGACATTTCTGTCTGCATCCGGAGTCATATCTGCTCCAGCTGTGTCAGTCCCTGTATTGGGGAATCAGTTATGTAATTATTTTTCTTTTTAAATCTCTTATGCTGTCTTACCCATAACCTGCGGAGTTGTGTTTCCTGCAACCAGGGCTGTAAGAGGGCTAAAGTACAGAAGGCAGGTCAGTACACAGTAGACGGGCATCATGATCGCAAACTGAACCAGTCTTCCAGGCATGATCGCATAAAAAGAATATCCAAGGAAGATCACAAGACCTGCTGTTGTCAGTACAAGAGAGCAGATCGCTCCGGTACAGATAATGGAAAGAGAAATTCCAACTGTCTTTCCTGTTCTGCTCCTGTTTACATAAAATCTCTTTGCCAGCCCCGGAAGCACGCCCCAGAGGATCGCTGCCACCATAATAAACGGATTTACGGCATATCCCTTGATAAAGCAGCCGATGATGTCCGCACAGCCGCCGCAGATGCCTCCGGCTACAGGTCCCATCCAGATGCCTGCCAGTATCGTACACACAGTTCCTACCGTGATACGATAAGGGCCCAGTTCGATCACAAATACTCTGGAAAGTACAAGCTGCATGGCTACCAGAAGCGCCATAAATACAAGGGTTTTCACGTTACGGACAGAATGATTGTTTTTCTGCATAATAAAAACACCTCCATAATGGAATTCATTGAAATAAATAATATTCCCTCCACATTATGAGATGTTCTCACATGCAGCAACGGGTGCGGAAAATATATCGTAAGCCTTCCTCATGATGTAAGCAGCTTTTCGTTTCACGGCGACTCCCCAGCCAATGAACACTTAACGCATAAATTCCTACTTCGCTATTATTTATTTAAGCCCAGTATAACATACTTTGCAGATATTTCAATATATTTTTGTTATAATATTGTCAAACTTTTCCCCTTATATTTTTCTGTATAAAAAAATATTTTTTTGTCATACTATTCCTGAAAACCATTGCCAACCACGCAAAGGAGGGGTATCATGGAACAGGAAGAAAAACAGGATTCTTTTTCCAAAGAGAAAAGGAATCCCTACAATGTATATTACGAAAATTACCTGGACACCAACGCCTGCACTGAATGTACAGGGCTGATGCCAAGAGTCGCACGGGACAGAGAGCAGTGGAACGCTTTCCGTGATGTGTTTGATTTTACTGCCAAACCATCGTCCCCCGACAATGAACATCACTGACACAAACGGTATCTCCATCCTCCGGTAATTTTTGTACCGGAGGATTCTTATGAAAAAATTATCTGCTGTACTTATCTGCAGCGTCTTACTTTTTTCCGCAGTCGGCTGCGGTACCCGTGATAAGCTGAAAGAACTGGTCAATTCCGGCGATCCCGCGCCCCTGGAAGAGGTTTCGCCTGCTCCCCGTGTATATATGGACGAAATCCGGGGAACTGTAAAAGATTTTACCGGAAACCACCTGAACATTCTGAGCGACAAAGTCACCTATGATTTCGATGTATCACAGGCTGATCTAGAATGTCAGGGAGGGATCATTACCGGAGATACGGTCAATATCATATATGAAGGACAGTTAAACGGTTCCGATACCAGCACAGTCAAAGCGCTCAAGGTAGTGGACTCCTACCACAATCAGCCCCGGCTGAAAGAAAAAAAGACGTACGGACAGGTACAGGGACTTACGGAAAACACCATTACTCTGAAATCGCGTTCCGGAAAAGTTGCATCCTATCCTATCACCGGAACCGAGCAGTATTATCAGAGTGGGATCCGCGCAGGCTCCTGGGTCTATCTTCACTTTCGCGGAAATTTCGGCGAACCGCTTTCCGACGATCCGAATCTGTTAAATGCCCGTCATCTGAAGGTTCTCAGTGTTTCTGACATAGATCCCATGAAGGTACCGGAACCCACACCTACTCCCGCTCCTCAGGATCAAAAGGAGCAGCAGAAAGAACAGCAGCTCCGCGGAGTGATCCGGGGAGTCAGTATGAATACACTTCAGGTATCTCCTGTTCATTCAGATGCGGTACTGAAGCTGGATATGTCCTCTGTTCCCTGCCATTTCAGCGGAGGACTGTCTTCCGGCTCTCATGTAAAGATCACTTATACAGGCAAATTCAACGGAACCTCCACAGAAGGCATGAGCATCCTTGGAATTACCGGAGAAATCCCGGAACAGCTGAAAAAAAGCGCTGCATCCTTCACAGTATCCGGAGAGATCACCGGTTCCACATCGAACACCATTACGATTTTAAGCTACGATGGAATGTCGCTGACCTTTTTTACCGATACAGCAGTTAATTCTTCTACCGGGGGACTGCTGATCGGAAGCAACGTACGACTTACATTTAATCCTGCTGATTCCAGAGCTTCCAATATTTATACCTGTATTAAGATCGAGGATGCCTGAACCGCTCCCGGATTCCGGATTCCCCCTGGATGAGCCAGTTCTCCACAGAAGAACCGGAACCAAGGATTTCCCGAAAGGCTTCATATTCGTCCAGGATTCCCTGCCCGTGAGGAACCATATAGGCACCGGCATCGCTTCCCAGCGCTGTCTGTGCCTTTTTCTCAAATGCGAGACAAAGATTTTCTTCTGCCGATTTTATAATGGGAGCAAGGATCCGGTCTTCATACCGTCCGCATCCTTTCAGGTTTCGGACTGTCACAAGCGTCGGCACCCATATGGTGTGGCTGTCCGCCAACATGGAAAGGCATTCTTCATCCATATAATTTCCGTGCTCCAGAGAATCCACTCCGGCCTCCAGGGCAGCCTGTACCCCGTAAACACCGTTCGTATGGCTCATGACTGCAAACCCTTCCTCGTGTGCGATATGGACCATTTCTTTTACCTCCTCCCGGTTAAGAGGAATTCCTGTGACTTTTCCATGATCGTTAAAATCCAGCAGCCCGGTCGTCATGATCTTAATAAAATCCGCACCCTTTTCTGCCGCCTCCAAAACCAGTTTATGGTATTCCTTCATATTGGAGAAGCTTTTTCCCACAATACTTCCGTAATGACCTTCCTTATGGATGGCAAACACAGGAGTACGATAATCGATTCCGTATTCCGGCGCAATTTTTTTTGCCAAAAGCGAAACACCGCAGTTATCGCCTCCGTCCCGTACAAAGGTCACCCCTGCCTTACGGTAGGCGGCAAGACAGCTTCGGACAGCTGTCTCCTCCGGCTTCTCTTTATGGCGATTCACCGCCTCCCGGTAATTGATCCCGTCCATCAGTACATGTGCATGACATTCGCCAAACATATTTCTTCCCTCTTTTACCTCTCAAAAAATCTGCGGATCTGTTCTTCATCCGCCTTCACAGAGCCCTGTACAAAAAACGGTCTGCCTCCGCCTCTGCCATTCAGAGCCGCGTTCATTTCTTTTGTAAACTGGCGAAGATCTCCGTCCTTTTCACCGATTGCATATTTGTAGCTTCCATCCGGATCTTTGGAAAATACCGCACAGCAGCCGGCACATTTCTGCATGACCGCATCTGCCATTTTCCGCACGCTGTCTCCATCCAGCCCTTCGTGGAAAAGCAGGACACTTCCCGCTCCTTCATATCTTGCTGCTTCTGTTTCACATAATTGCTGGGTAAGATGAAGAAGCTGTCCCTTCAGCCTGTAATTTTCTTCCTGAAGACGTTCAACTGCCGGAGCAGTCTCCCCGATCTTTGCCGAAAGCTTCACAGATACCTGACGGTTCTGCTCATCGATTCTGTTCAGGTATTCCAGGACACGTTTTCCGCTGATCATCGTCACACGGACACCTTCATGAAAATTTTCCACCGTAAGAAGCTTCACCATACCGATCTCTCCTGTATGGGTTACATGAGTACCGCAGCAGGCACAGAGATCTGTCCCCGGAAAGCGCACCAGACGTATCTTTCCGGTCAGTTCTTTTTTACTTCTGTAAGGAAGCTGTTCCAGCTCTTCTTTTTCCGGATAAAAAATCTCAACCGGCGTATTTTCCCAGATTTTTCTATTCGTTTCCGCTTCGATCTCCTCAAGCTGTTTTTTGTCCAGAACACCGCTGAAATCAATGGTGATCACATCGCTGCCCATATGAAATCCCACATTGTCATAACCATATCTTTCATGGACAATTCCACTGACCATATGCTCCCCGGAGTGTTGCTGCATCAGGTCAAATCTGCGTTCCCAGTCGATCTCTCCCATCAGTTCTGTCCCCGGTTCCAGCGGTGTTTCCGTATAATGGATCAGATCTCCGTCTTTTTCCTGAACGTCCTTTACCTGTACTTCTCCCAGCATGCCGATATCACAGGGCTGCCCTCCACCTTCCGGATAAAAAGCGCTCTGATCCAGAAGGATCTCATAGCCATTTTTTCCCTGCCTGCATTCTTTTACCTGTGTGGGAAATGTCTTTATATAAACATCCTCATAATACAATCTTCTTGTTTCTGCCATTGCTCCTGCCTTCTTTCTGTTGGTTTTTCAGATACATGCTCTTCCGAAAGACGCGTATTCTGCCACATTCCGGTTTCTGCCTGTTCCCGTTCTTCTGCAGAACATTATAGCACAGGCTCCTTATTGTGAACACCCCCGCCGGAATATGCAAAAGAGCGCCGGGGATTCTGAGATCCTCAACGCCCTTCTGCTGGGTATTTTATATAAATATTAAAAAGAAAGAGCATACTTTTCGACCGTGATCTCCGCCTCTCCCTCTGCTGCAAAAGTGATTGCTTCTGCACTTTGAGGTGTATAAACTGTGAGAGTCGCCGTCCTCCCCTATCACTTTCGTCTGTTTTTACAATTTACATTATTTTTTTGTATCTATTGCACAATTTCCATTGTCAGCATTTTAACAATATTATGTTGTTTTTGTCTGCGCCTGATTTCAGGAATCTTCCATAAAAAAATGGAGATATCTCCCTTTATTATCAGATATCTCCAGATATAATTCTTTGTGTCAGAATATTCCATTTAATTCTACAGGATATGTGGTTCGTCCCTGATGAAATTTCACTGCAATAATCTGTTTTTGCGGAACGCGTTCCTTCCCTTCTATCAAACTAATCACGGTATCTGTGCATGTATTTGCCAGAAACCTGACATTCTGATCAATGCAGGTAACCTCCGGATAACAAAGTCTGGTAATGTCCATTCCGTCATACGTTACCACTTTCAGATCCTCCGGTACTCTTTTTCCGGCTTTCATGGCAAGATGCATATAACACAGAGCCGGCTGATCGGCAGCAAAAACTCCATCGATCCCGTCACATTTCCGAATTGCCGATTCCGCAGCCTCCCAATAGGACTGATGATCAAATTTGTTCCATTCCATCATCAGATCCACCACCTCGATTCCATGTTCAGCCAGAATAGACTCAAAAATCGCATGTCTGTTATTGGCAGCTACATTGGGAGCCGCTCCGGTGATATGAAGGACCTTCCTGCATTTATTCTTGATCATGACCTCTGCTGCCAGCGTACCTCCATAAATATGGTCTGATCCTACCATGGGAATCTCAGGCCCAAAATCCTGATCCAGAGAAACAATGGTATGTTTTCTCTTCCGGTATTCCTCTACATGAAGTGTATGGGAGCCTGTAACAATTCCATCCACCATATTTCGATCCAGCATATTCAGATAATCCAGCTCCCGGTTGCTGCTCCCAATCGTATTGCAGACCATGGCCTTATATCCTTTATTATAAAGTGAAATCTCCATCTCTCTTGCAAAAGAAGAAAAAAACGGATGATCCAGGTCCGGCACAAGAACGCCTATGATTCCTGTCCTGTTTTTAAAAAGATTACGCGCCAGCTCGTTGGGCGTATATTGCAGTTCCTGAATTGCCTGCTCGATCTTCTTTCTTGTGTCCTCTGCAACATAACCGCTGCCGTTTATTACTCTTGATACAGTGCCTACTCCTACACCGGCTTTCTGTGCCACATCTCTGATACTAGCCATACCTTACTTCCTTTTAAATATAAATCCTGATAACTGCCGCAAAAAACTCTTTTATCCCGAAATAAAAATCAACGGACAGCTTTTTATGATTTATGATTATAGCACACAAAAATTTTCTTTACAATCTGTCCTCTGCTTGAAAATCAGAGTCTTTTTCGTCATTTTGATGGAGTGATCTTTTTTTTTAAACCTGAAGTTTTTTCATTATCTGATGCGTTATAATAAATGAACGGGAAATAATACCGGACGGGTCTGCGGTATATCCGGAAAATACAAAGAAGGGGGCTGATCATATTTCACAGGAAGAATATTTGAAATATCTTTTGGAGCAGTATCAGAATCTGATCTACTCCATCTGCCTGAAATCAGTGGGAAACCCTTTCGATGCGGAAGATCTGACCCAGGAAGTATTTTTATCTGCTTACAAAAACCTGTCCCGTTTTGATGGTACTTACGAAAAAGCATGGCTCAGTAAAATTGCAGTGCGGAAGTGCCTGGATTTTCTGAAGGCAGCCGGGCGGCGCAGTATTCCTACGGAAGATGTCTATTTTTCCCAGATTCCGGATACATCCTCCACACCGGAGGCCGTGTATCTGAAAACGGACTCAGACCAGCAGGTATATGCTTTGTGTCAGCAGCTTAAGAGCCCCTACAAAGAAGTTGCTGTTTCACATTTTTGTATGCAGCTGTCTGTAGCCGAAATCGCCCGGCGGACTCAGAAAAATCCAAAGACTGTCCAGACACAGCTTTACCGCGCAAAGGCCATGCTGAAAAAGCTTCTGGTTCCACCGGCAAATCTCAAAGAAAGGAGCAGCTGATATGCATGTTCAGGATAAAACTCTGGAAAAATTTTCAGATAATGATAAGATGAATACAGAAGAAATGATTGCCTTTCTGGAGCATCTGGACCAGTGTGACTTTTGTCTGGAACAGATGATAGAAAACGAAAGCCAAACCCGGGAAGTCTCTGCTCCTGATTATCTGTCCGAACAGATTCTGCAGAGGGCATCCGCTCCTGACATTCAGGCAGCCCGGGCTGTACGCAGAACCTCCCGGAAAATGCAGTTGTTTTACTATGGACTTCGCACCGCTACAGGAGTGATTGCAGCACTTTTCCTTTTGTTCACTGTACAGCGGATTGATTTCAGTACTCTTCATACATTTTCCTACTCAAAGACCCGGGAACATTCCACAGCTTCCGGGCAGGAAGCTCCTTCCGGAAGTATTTCCCGTTTCACTGAACGGATCAGTTCGGGACTTTCCCGGGGAGTCGATGCGGGTTTTGACTATATCGAAGACTTTTCAAATAAATTATTTAACGGAGGAATTTAAGATGACAAAACAAAAAAAAGGATTTTTACTTTTTATCTGCTCATTGATACCGGGAGCCGGTGAACTTTATATGGGCTTTCGAAAACAGGGTATCAGCATCATGCTGTTGTTCTGGGGATGTATTGCGTTTTCCGGATATTCAGGGATCAGCTTCCTGATCATGTTCCTCCCTATCCTCTGGGCGTACAGCTTCTTTAATGTACACAATCTGAAATCTCTTTCCGAAGAAGATTTCTACAGCGTAGAGGATTCCTATATTCTTCATATGGACCAGTTCATTGATAACACCGACCATTTTGTCCGAAAGTACAAAAAACTGATTGCTGTATTTCTGATCATTTTGGGCGTTTCTATCCTCTGGGATAATGTGACAGACCTGATCCGCTGGATCCTTCCGGAGTATGTGGTAAGCTTTTTCAGCCGTATCTTTTACACACTTCCGTCTATCATCATTGCTATTGCCATCATTGCTGCCGGATTCCATCTGCTGAAGAGCAAAAAGCAGGAGCTTGATCACGAAGAGGAAAAGACCGAAAAAGAAGAACATTACTGGGAGCCTTATCGTCCTTATCAGCAGACCGCTGAACCGGAAGCCGCCCCTTCCGAAACAGCTGAGGCTGTTTCCACAACACCTTCCGAAACAACAGAGACTGCTTCCACAGCATCTCCGGAAAATAAACAGAACGAAGAATAAAGCTGTAATCCGGCTGTTCCCCTTGTTCACATACAAAGAAAAGACAGGTCAATATGATCTGTCTTTTCTTTATCATTTATGGAAAACATAACGCATTCCCATAAACATAACCCTATAATTCTTTTGTAACCCGAAGTCTTGTCATGGCTCTTGCCAGCGCCATCTGGCTCATCCGGTATTCCTGGATACTCTGCTTCTGCCTGAGCTGTTCCTCCGCACGCTCTTTTGCCTCCTGTGCTCTCCGCACATCGATCTCTTCCGGACGTTCCACTGTCAGACAAAAAATTTTTCCACGGTTGTTTATCATTTCTACAAAACCTGAGCTTACCGCTACAACCATCTTATTCCCATCAGCATCTTCATAGCGCATTTCACCCGGGACAATAGCCGCGATCAGATTGGCATGATGAGCCAGAAAAGCCTTTTCCCCGTCCTCAACCGGTACGGTCAGTGATCTGGCTCTTCCGGAAAAAAACAGCTTATTGCTGGCATAGATCTCCAGACCAAATGTACTTTCCATAAGCTTCTCTCCTTACTGCTCAATGGTTTTGGCTTTTTCAATCACTTCGTCAATGGTACCCACATTAAAGAACGCGTTCTCTGGATACTGATCCATTTCTCCGTCCACGATCATGCGAAATCCACGGATCGTCTCCTTCAGCGGCACATATTTACCGGGGATACCGGTAAAGTTCTCTGCCACATGGAAGGGCTGGGACAAAAATCTCTGGATTTTTCTTGCACGGTATACGGTATTTTTGTCCTCCTCAGACAGTTCCTCCATGCCCAGAATTGCAATAATATCCTGCAGCTCTTTATATTTCTGAAGAATCTCCTGTACCCGGCGGGCAACCTCGTAATGTTCCTGACCAACCACATCTGCCTCCAGAATACGAGAAGTAGATTCCAGCGGATCTACCGCCGGATAAATTCCCTGCTCCACAATTTTTCTGGAAAGAACTGTTGTCGCATCCAGGTGGGCAAAGGTTGTTGCCGGAGCCGGGTCTGTCAGGTCATCAGCCGGCACATAAACTGCCTGTACAGAAGTTACGGAACCAGATCTGGTGGATGCAATACGTTCCTGAAGCTCTCCCATTTCCGTTGCAAGCGTAGGCTGATATCCTACAGCGGAGGGCATACGTCCCAGAAGAGCTGAAACTTCAGAGCCTGCCTGTACAAAACGAAAAATATTATCAATAAAAAGAAGAACATCTCTGTGTTCTGTATCACGGAAATATTCCGCCATGGTAAGACCTGTCTCAGCAACACGCATACGGGATCCCGGCGGCTCATTCATCTGTCCGAACACCAGGGCTGTTTTTTCCAGTACGCCTGATTCCTTCATCTCTGACCAGAGATCATTTCCCTCTCTGGAACGCTCTCCTACCCCTGTAAAGATAGAATAGCCGCCATGCTCAGTAGCAATATTCTGGATCAGTTCCTGGATCAGCACAGTTTTACCTACACCTGCGCCGCCGAACAGACCAATCTTACCACCTTTGGCATAAGGAGCCAGAAGGTCGATGACTTTAATTCCCGTCTCCAGAATCTCTACTGCAGGACTCTGGTCTTCAAATCCCGGGGGATCTCTGTGGATTTCCCAGTGTTCCTTGTCCTCCAGGGAATCTCCGCCGTCTACCGTCTCTCCCAGAACATTAAAAAGTCTGCCCAATGTGCACTCTCCTACAGGAACCTGGATTCCGCTTCCCGTAGCGATTACTTCTCTGTCTCTCTGAAGTCCCTCACTGGCACTGAGCATAATACACCGTACCTCACGGTTTCCCAGATGCTGAGATACTTCCATAATACATTTTTTTCCATTATTCTCTACTTCCAGAGCTTCTCTGATATCCGGGAGCTCTCCGTTTTCAAAAACAACATCTACAACAGGTCCCATAACCTGTATGATCTTACCTTTATTCATCCTAGTCACTTCCTTTTCTGGGCCTTTGCACCACTGATCACCTCTGTGATCTCCTGTGTGATAGCAGCCTGCCGCGCCCGGTTATACTGTATGGAAAGCTCCTGCAGCATTTTTTTTGCACTGTCAGTAGATGCCTGCATAGCAGTCATTCTGGCATTATTTTCACTGGCATAAGCCTCTACCAAGCATCCATAAATCACGCCGGTCAGATAATTGGGAATCATCGTATCCAGTACTACATCTGCTGAAGGATACATTTCAATCTCTTCCTGAGGAGCTTCTACAGGAATCTGAAAAGGGGAAAAACTTGTTTTTTTAAGAGGAAGAAGCTGCATATCCACAGCTTCCATTACTGCAGCGTTCTGCATCTGTGTATAAACAATATGTACCTCATCCAGTTCCCGCTCCAGAAATGCTCTTACGATCTCCTCACTGATCAGCCTTGCTCTGTGCATAGTAGGCTTCTGTACCGTATAACGAAAGCTTCCGTCTACGTCTGCATTCTTTTTTTCATAATACTGGCGCCCAGTCATTCCCAGCACATACAGCCGATGATAACCAGGGTTTTTTTCCATAAATTCATCTGTCAGTTTGGTGATATTATGATTGTAGGCTCCTGCCATTCCTTTGTCTCCGGTAACTACAATGATCCCTGTCTTTCTTTCCCCGACAGGTACCAGATGACGGACGCTGAAAAACGGATGCTGGATATCTGGAACGTGCCGCAGGATCCTGGCTATGGCTCCCTGCATGTTATAAAAATAAGGTTCCGTATCTTCCAGTATCTTTTTGGCTTTTTTCATTTTAGAAGAGGAGATCATATACATGGCATTGGTGATCTTCATGGTATCCTGGACACTTTTTATTCTGCTTTGGATTTCTCTTGCATTTGCCATAACTTCCTCCTGCTGCTCCTACTCTGCTGCCTGACGTGTTTTAAACTCTTCCGCTACCTGGAGAATTTTTTCTCCAAGCTGATCAGACAGAACTTTTGTCTCGTCAATCTCTCTTCCAATTTCAGGATAAGTGTTGTCAAAATACTCCAGAAGTTCCTTCTGATAATTTTTCAGCTTACGTGTTTCCACATGAACCAGCGCCTTATGTGTGGCTGTCCACAAAGTGATCACCTGCTCATGAAGCTTCATCGGACTGCACAGAGGCTGCTTCAGAAGCTCCATCAGGCAACTTCCATAGCGCAGCTGCGCTTTTGTAGCCTCATCAAGATCGGAACTGAACTGGGTAAATACTTCCATTTCTCTGTACTGTGCCAGATCGATACGGATACTTCCAGATGCTTTTTTCATGGCCTTTGCCTGGGCAGCACCGCCCACACGGGAAACAGAAAGTCCCACATTGACTGCCGGACGCATCCCTGAAAAGAACAGATCACTTTCCAAAAAAATCTGTCCGTCAGTAATGGAAATCACATTTGTCGGAATATACGCGGACACATCTCCTGCCTGAGTCTCAATAATAGGAAGCGCAGTGATAGACCCTCCGCCTTCTTTGTCGCTTAATCGGCTGGAACGTTCCAGAAGTCTGGAATGAAGATAAAATACATCTCCCGGGTATGCTTCACGTCCCGGAGAACGTTCCAGCAGCAGAGACAGCGCCCGATACGCCACTGCATGTTTGGAAAGATCGTCATAAACGATCAGCACATCTCTTCCCTTGTACATAAAGTATTCAGCCAGAGCTGTTCCTGCATAAGGCACAATATACTGAAGCGGAGCACAATCGCTGGCTGTAGAAGTAAATACTGTGGTATATTCCATGGCTCCATGCTTTTCCAGAGTGGACACTACTTTTGCCACTGTAGAAGCTTTCTGTCCGATGGCCACATAAATGCAGATTACATCTTTACCTTTCTGGTTCAGGATCGTATCAATGGCAAGGGAGGTTTTTCCAGTCTGTCTGTCACCGATGATCAGCTCTCTCTGTCCCCGTCCAATTGGAAACATGGAATCGATGGACAGGATTCCTGTTTCCATAGGCACAGTAACGGATTTACGGTCAATAATACCTGGTGCCGGATATTCTACCGGACGATATTCCTCCTCCCGGATTTCTCCTTTCCCGTCTACCGGAGCGCCCAGGGCATTTACGATTCTGCCAATAAATCCTTCTCCTACCGGGATGCCTGCCTGTCTTCCAGTTCTGGTGACTCTGGTTCCTTCCCGTATACCGGAATCACTGCCAAAAAGGATACATCCCATACTGTTGGAACGGATATCCTGTACCATACCTTTCAGACCGTTTTCAAAAACCACGACTTCTCCATACATGGCATGGTCGATCCCGTAGACTACCGCAATTCCGTCTCCCACGGAAATGACAGTGCCTGCCTCCTGGTTCTGGCTGATTTCATCGTAATTCTCAATTTCTTCTTTTAAAATTGAAATAATCTCATCTGGATTAATCGCACTCAAATGATTCACCTCCGTGTAAGCTTCTGATGAAGCCTGCAGTAACGTCCTCTCAGACTCCAGTCAAATTCTCTTCCGCCTGCTCTTAATATAAATCCACCGATCAGGCTTTTATCTTCTGTTATCCGGATCTCTGCCGTTTTCATCTGAAACTCTCTGCACAGAAAATTCCGGATTCCCTCCAGCTGCTCTTTCTCTGGCGGTGTGACACAGAGCATTTCTGCCTCCAGGATCTTTTTGTCTCTCAGACACATGCTTCTGTAAGCTTCGAAAATTTCTTTCCAGGCTCCCATCTTTCTGTGTCGGCAGACTACCTTCAAAAAAGAGCGTATCTCCCTGGGAAAGATCCTGTCAATGATATCCTCCGTCGCTTCAAAAGCGATCAGAGGATTTTCCAGACAGCTAACCAGTTCCGGATTTTCCTGCATCAGTCTTTTGGATTCCTTTACCGCTTCTTCCGGAACAGAAAGCTCATACAAAACCTTTGCGTAATTAACAGCTGCTGTTGTCATGGGGATCACCTGCTTTTTTTATAAATTGATCATACATGGCAAGATCCTGCGCGGCTCCGGCATGTTCATCCAGGATTCTGGAAGCTGCCTCCATAGCCAGCCTGCCAACCTCTCCCTGCATCTGTTTCATTGCCATCTCCCGCTCGGCAGAGATATCTTCCCTGGCCTTTGCCAGCATCCTGTCAGCCTCAGCCCTTGCCGCCTGTGCAGTCTGCTCGGCCTGAGCTTTTGCCTCCAGCTTTGCTTTCTCAACGATCCGGCAGGAATCCTCCTTGGCGGATTTCAGGGCATTTTCATATTTTTTCTGAAGCTCATTCGCCCTGTCTTCTGTCTTTTTTGCCTCTTCCAGCTGCTGATCCAGCATCTGCTGTCTCTGATCCATAACATGGATTACCGGGCCAAACAGAAACTTCTTCATCAGAAGATAAAGAACCAGCAGATTAATAATGGTAAAAACAAGATTCATATTGATCTGAATCATCGTCTGTACCTGCCTTTCTCTTTATGTAGTGATCGATCAGCCGAGCATTACTACGATCAGAAGTCCTACAACAAAACCAAAAATCGCAGTACCTTCTGCCAGCGCACAGCCAAGAAGAAGGTTTTTGCTTATCTTGCTCTCTGCCTCAGGCTGTCTTGCGATTGCCTCTACTGCCTTGGATGTTGCAAGACCGATACCGATACCTGCTCCAATACCTGTTAATGCTGCGATACCTGCTCCAATAGCGATCAAACTTGTCATAATGTTTTTCCTCCTGATTCATAATGAATATCATATTTTTCAAAATCAAAGGCCAGTCAGCCTGAGTCAGTCCATGGTCTCACTCATGAACATGGATGTCAAAAAAACAAAAATATAAGCCTGTATAAAACCATCAAAAAAATCAAAATACAGGCTGAAGGGAATTGGCAGAATTGCCGGGCACACAAATTCCACAAGTGCCATTACCACAAAGCCGCCAAGAATGTTGCCGAAAAGTCGGAAACAAAGTGCGGTGGGGCGGATAAAAACCTCCATGATGTTCATAGGAAGCATCACCGGGATCGGATCCAGAAAGCTCTTAAAAAATCCTTTCAGACCCTTTTTATAAATACCGCAATACTCAATGAGAAACATGCTCATCAATGCCAGAGCCAAAGTAACGTTCAGATCCTTGGTAGGCGGTTTCACCCCAAAAATCCCCGATACATTGGAAACTCCCAGAAAAATAATGACGGTCATCATATAGGGGATATAACGGTCGCCTTCTTCTCCCAGAATTCCCCGAAAGAACTTCCGCAGAGCATCGATTCCTGCTTCCAGAAGAAGCTGTTTCTTTCCCGGATTCATAACCTTCAGATTTCTGGTAAGGATCAGGGACAGAACTACCAGGACTGCCATGATCACCCAGGTAACAACTACCGATTCAAATACCGGAATGCCGTTTCCTATCGGAATGGTAAACACCGTCCGACAGTTCAGTTCTTCTTTTAATACTTCTGTTAAACTGTTCGTTTCACTCCCTCCTTTTTGTCTGTCTAACCGATAAGACCAATTTTTTGATTTCTTTATTTTACTCTTTTGTCTTCTAAAGTCAATATTTTTCTTCACTATATTGCACAAAAAAAGGACGATGTTTTTATGCAAATCGTCCAATCTTTTTTGTGACCGTCTATAAATCAACACATCGGTCACTATCTGTATTTTATATTTTCAAAGATACTTCCCCATAAGACAACAGTGTCTCTGTTCCATCTTCCTCCTGTATTTTCAGCCGTCCATCCGGACAGATTTCCAGCGCATTGGCAAAGCGTGTCCGCTCACCGTCCAGAATCTGTATCCTGTGTCCGGGCACTACATTATTCCTAAAATATTCCGAAGGAATCCTTAACTCCTCCGTTTCTTCCAAAAGGCAATTGATAAGAGCTGCTGCAAGTCTGTTGCGGTTCACTGTCTCCGCCTCCTCACCGTTGGGATAAAGGCCTCCGGCAATACCCTTCAGTTCCGGCGGAAAACCATCTTCCGGCTCATAAAGGTTCAGTCCGATTCCGATAACCGCAAACTGGATCTCCCCGCTTTCAAAATCCGTCACCGCTTCTGTAAGGATACCACAGACTTTTTTTCCCTGATAATACAGATCATTGACCCATTTGATATCAAGTGAGATTCCTGTAATCTCCTTTACCGCTTTAAAGACTGCTGAGGCTGCCTGAGCTGTAAGAATCAGGTTTTCTCTGAGACTGCCTTTGGGCTCCAGGATCACACTGAGATACAGTCCGGAATCCCCGGGAGAATAAAATTTCCGTCCTCTTCTTCCTCTGCCGGCATTTTGGCGTTGAGCAAGAACTGCACTCCCGTGAAAAGCCATCCCGGCAACTGCCGCCTCTTTGGCTGCTCTGTTCGTAGAATCGATTTCCGGATATACTTTCAGATAGCTGCCCTGCCTTTTTAAAAGAGGTCTTATTCCCTCTTCTGTCAGAAAATTGCTGTCTCTGGACAGCATATAGCCCTTGTTCGGTCCGGCTTCAATCTCGTATCCTTCCTCGCGAAGCGACTTCACCGCCTTCCATACTGCTGCACGGGTGCAGGACAGTTCCTCCGCAATTCTTTCTCCTGATATGACTTTTCCTTTATTCTGCTCCAGAAGTTCCAGCAATCTGGATTTTACTGTTTTTTTTGCCGTCATCTATATCCTCGTATCCTTCCAGCGCCTGTTTCAGAAACGCTGCGTATTCTTTGCGTGTCTTTTCCGGAGACAGTATCCTTGCTCCCCGTCCCAGACCGGCCAGCCAGCCAAAAAACTGTCCACTGACACGGATATGCGCCTGAAACGTAAAATGTCCCTCATCTGACGGAACGATCATTGCGTCCTGCCCCAAACGGTCCATAACCACACCGATCAGCGAACGGTCAAACTCCATTTTCAGCAGTGTATCTCTGCCATGAAACATTCCAAAAGTTCCTACAGAAAATTTCCCCAGATCAAAATCCCGGAAAATAGCAGCCCCATTCCTTGCTTTCTTTTCCAGTGAAACCTGCATCATTTTGTCCGGCCGATAGTGCTTCACGACACCGCTCAGTTCATCAACTCCCAGAAGATAATAACTGTCATGATTCCAGATCAGTTTCCATGGGCTCACCCGATATCTCCGCCCATTCTTCTTTGGTACCAGCTTTTTGGCAGTGGACCATTCAAAATACTGAAAGCTGATCTGGCAGTCTGCTGCAATGGCATCATAGATTTTTTCCACATTTCTGTATATCTCCTCATTTGGTGTTTTTACTCCTGTTTCTGAAAACATCTGGCTCTGCAGCCTGCGCGCCTCAAAGGTACTGGTCAGCCCCTCCAGTTTCCTGAGCAGCCTCTGGGTCTGCTCCTGCGTAATGCAGTGTGAAGACTGTACGGCATCCATAAGAAATTTCAGTTCCGGAAATTCAAAGGCACGCTCCTCCAGATAGTATCCTGAAATTTTTCCCCGACGGCTTCTGATCTTCAGCCCGAATATCCTCAGCGCCTCAATATCATCGTAGATCGTCTTTCTCTCTACCTTGATTCCCCAGGAATTCAGGGTGGCTGCCAGCTCCTTCACAGATATGGGGTGTTCTCTGTCTGATCTTTCCTGAAAGATCTTCATCATATATAAAATTTTCAGCTTCTGATTAAATGATTTCGGCATCCGTGCTCTCCTACCTGTCTGTCAGTCCTGCCACAACACTGAAATATAATGCTGCAAAGGTCAAAAGCATTGTGATCCTGTCTGCAGAATGAAAATCAATATGAAAAAGCATTGCACCTATTATCATGATCTCCAGCGTCAGTACCACTCCCAGTATCAGAGCCATCGTACCGGAAAGCTTCTTCTTCCCATGTACGCTCCCTCCGAAGCTGTCGTCTGCAAACACTCCTGTTTTTCTGTCTGTTCTCTGTCCACACTGCATCCTGTATACCTCCCCGTTTTACAAACATATTTTCTGAACATTTCTTTTTCTTTAAAAAGATTATACCACAACACATGTCCAATAAAACGGGACGAACTGAAATTTCTCGAATATTTGTTCGCGAAAGTTTGTTTTCCTTTAAAAAACAAGGCTGTCACAGCTCTTTTTTCTCAAAATCAGGGACTGATCACGATCTTTTCCACCTGAAAATTTCCGTTCTCTGCAGTCAGAACCGCCATAGTGATCTCCTGATCGAATCTGCGTTTTCCGCAGCTTCCCGGGTTCAGCCAGAGCCTTCCGTCAATCCTCTCCTGAAAATATTTATGCGTATGTCCAAAAACCACCACCTGGGCATTTCCCAGATCCCATGCCACATCCTTTTTGTTATGCGTCATAAAAAACTCCACACCTTCAATCTGAAAGCGAAGAGTCTTTGCCAGTCCTTCTGCCCACTCTCTGTCATTATTGCCCCGTACCGCATAGATCGACGCAAGAGGCCGCAGCTGATCCAGAATCTCCGGACTGTTGATATCTCCTCCATGAAGGATACAGTCGCAGGTCTTCAGTATATTCAGCACTTCCGGCCGGAGAAGTCCGTGAGTATCTGATATGATTCCTATTCTTTTTGCCATATAATTTCCTCCAGCAGTTTTTCCACAAATTTTCTGTGCCCTTTTTCAGAAAAATGCACTCCGTCAAATACCAGAGGGATTTCCCAGTCTCCGGTACCTGTAAACTCTGTGCCCAGTTCTTCCGCTGTTTTCCGGTACTCCTCCTCCAACCTGCGGGACTGCTGATAAAGCCGTTCCTCATTCACCCAGGCGCCATATTCCACAGGAGGGGGAGCGATCAGCCGCAGACGCATATTTTCTTTTTTGATTCCCGCCTCCTGCTGCAGCTTCTTCAGAAAGATTTTCATACGGGCAGCTGTATCCTCCGCTGTAAATCCCGGATTCATCAGAAGGTCGTTCGTTCCCAGCATGATCCACAAACGCACCGGAGCAGTTTCTTTTTTCCACTGTTCCACCTGCCTGACTGCAAATCCCAGCTGGGAAGGATCATGCGGAATACATCTTCCGTTTATACCGTGATTCTTTATTTTCCAGCCGGACTGTTCTTCCAGGATCCCCGTCCAGCGAATCTCCCGCGGATATCTGCCTTCCATACAGGATCCTGGATCATAGCCATAGGTATTGGAATCACCATAGCAGATAATCGTTCCTTTCAACTGTTCCACTTCCCTTTGTTTTATTTTAATGTCCAAAGCACCGCCGCTGTTTCCAGAATCAGGATCACAGGTATTCCAATATAAAATTTCGGTTTTCTGGTTTTATGACGAAACAGTCTCATTCCGAGAAGAGCTCCCGGTCCGCCTCCGAGAACAGCAATTCCCAGAAGTGTTTTTTCCGGAATCCTCCACTGGTTTCTGGCCGCTCTTTTTTTATCAAGTCCATAAAGCCCCAGTGCCGTACAGTTAATCAGGATAAAGTAAAAAAGCACATACCTGTACATCAGTTTTTCCTTTCCTCAAGAAATGCAAATACCATTCCCCAGTATTTTTCAAGGATCTCATCCGGACTGTTAAAGATTTCATGTCTGGTTCCCGGTACCCTGACCAGGGTGCACGCAGTCCTTCCGTATTTTTTTATTTTTTCTGCAAAAATATCCTGAGCCCTGTTGGATACCAGATGGTCGGTCTCTGCCTGAAAAAGCAAAACCGGCGCCGCTATCTCCATCCATGCCTTTTTCTGCAGATACCAGTTCATTTTTGCCGCATTGTACACCCATCCGTAAGAAGGTGACCAGGTCTGGCACGACAGATTATTCCTGCGTATATTTTTATACCGTTCAAATCTTGGTCTGGACAGTCCGGAGCTTGCCTCAAACACCTCGCTCCCGTCATAGGGTTTCTGTCCCGCCGCGTAGCTTCCTGCTTTTCCGGATCTGCAGGCGGCCCTTGCCACACGCACAGCCGCAGAATAGGGCACACTTCCTGTCAGAGGGCGTATCATGGGAGAAGAAAGGATCACTTTCTCAAACATATAGGGATCTCTGGCCGCAGCAACTGCAGCCACCGCCCCTCCCATGGAATGTGCATAAAGATAAAGCGGAAGTCCCCCGTGTGCCTTTCGCACCAGTCTGGCAATACGCAGAAGATCTCTGCTGTATCTGCTCCAGTGATCCAGATGCACCAGAGAAGGATCCTCTGTCAGACGGTAGCTGAGTCCATGACCACAGTGTTCCGGCAGATAAACATGATAATTTTCTTTCAGGAAATAATAGATCAGTTCCGGATACTTCAAAGCAGATTCTGAAAATCCATGACTGATCACGACTACTCCTTTTGCCTGATCTGCAAGATAGCGTTTCACATGGATCCTTTTTTCTTTTTCCATCCCTTTTACGCAGGGTACCCGGACATCCCGGCATCTTTTTTCCAGCCATGGAAGGATTTCTTCCCGCATCCTGTCTCTGTATTCTTCTTCCCGGATGATTCCCTTATATTTCCTGATCTTCTGCATGTTCAAGTCTCCCTTCTGCCTCTACAGGAAGCGCTCCGCCGACACGACTGCATTCGCGCCGTCCGATACGGCAGTCACGATCTGGCGAAGCTGTTTGGTGCGGATATCTCCTGCTGCCATAACTCCCGGTCTGCTGGTCACACAGTCCTCTCCGGCAATAATATAGCCGTTTTTATCCATTTCCACAAATCCATGGAATAATTCCGTATTCGGTACAATCCCGACCGCAACAAAAACACCGTCCAGAGAAAGCAATGTTTCCTCCTCGGTTTTGTTATTTCGTATCTTCAGACCGGACACCATTTCTTCCCCCTGGATCTCAACCGGGACAGAATCCCACAGCATCTCCACATTCTCGCAGGCGAACAGTTTCTCCTGCAGGATCCTGTCTGCCCGCAGCTGGTCTCTTCTGTGGATCACATAAACCTTCCTGCAGGTACGGGAAAGAAGAATGGCATCCTCTGCAGCAACATTTCCACCGCCGATCACTGCCACAGTCCTGTCCCGGAAAAAAGCTCCGTCACAGGTGGCACAATAGGATACTCCCATCCCCCCCAGCTTTTCTTCTCCCGGAATGCCAAGAGTTCTGTGAGCCGCTCCCATAGCCAGAATCACAGTTCTTGCCCGATATATGTTTTTCCTGGTCCGGATCACCTGGATTCCCTCCTCTTCCTCTACAGAGAGAACGGCTTCTCTCTGAGGAACAAGACCCAGTTTTTCTGCATGAGCCGCCATTTTTTCTCCGAGCTCCATGCCGTTGATACCGGGAATTCCCGGATAATTGTCAACCTCGTAGGTATCCACAATCTGTCCGCCCTGTGCAAACTTTTTTTCGATCCATAATGTGTTGAGCCTTGCTCTTGCCGCATAGATGGCTGCACTGAGCCCTGCCGGTCCGGCTCCCAATATGGCCAGATCATATATTTCTGACATAATATGCTCCTTTCCGTATCTTTCATGTCTTTTGTTCAGTGTAGCATACATTTGTATTTTTTCCAATAAGATAGTAAAAACACCCTTACAGGAGTATTTTATGCGGACATTTTTACGCAGATATAAAAAGTATCTTCTGACAGTCCTGTCTCTCGCCCTGATCTTTCTGATCGGAACAGGAATCGGATTCTCTGTCGAACATCTGTGGTCTGAAAACGGGAAATTTGAAGCTTTTACCCGGCAGATTTTTGAAAAAGAGGTCTCTGAAAGCATACTGACCCTCCATTATTCTCTTTCTCATCCGGAAAAAAAAGGAATCTCCCGGCCTGCTCCCACTCTGGGAACAGTCACCAGTGATATGAGTGATACATATCGCCTTTATGAAGGCTATCTGAAAAAACTGAAAGGCTTCTCCTCCGAAAAGCTTTCCCGGGAAAATCAGATCACGCTCGACATGCTTCTTCTCTACTTTCACACACAGCTCTCTCTGAAGGATCATGTTCTTCTGGAAGAAATGCTTTCTCCCAGTCTGGGAATACAGGCACAGCTTCCTGTACTTCTTGCCGAATACAGCTTCTATCAGGATCGGGATATTGCAGATTATCTAAACATCCTGTCCTCTGTGGGATCTTACTTCCAAAGTATTCTTGACTTTGAAAAAGAAAAATCCCAGGCAGGTCTGTTTATGAGCGACACCACTCTGGACCGCATCCTGAAACAGTGCAGCGCATTTATCCAGGATCCTGATTCCAACTATATGCAGGAGGTCTTTTCCCGAAAGCTGAAGGAGTATGGAAAATATTCAGAAGACGGGCAGAAAAAACTTTTGAAATGCCATGAGGAGATTCTGAAAAATCATGTGATACCAGCCTATCAGTCTCTGATAACCGGTCTGGCTTCTCTGAAAGGAACCGGGCAGTCCAGCCGGGGGCTTATGCATTTTCAGGGTGGAAAAGAATATTACCGATACCTTCTGAAAAGCAGTACCGGTTCTTACGACTCTGTTCCGAAAATACAGAAACGCCTTCTTACACAGCTGTCTCACGACCTGGAGCTTTTGCGCCAGATGCTTCAGGAACAGCCTTCTCTGATCGGGAAGCTCCGGAACGCTCCTTCCCTTCTCACTTCCGATCCCGAAAAAATCCTGGATAAATTAAGAAATTGTATACAAAAAGACTTCCCCGATCCCGGGAAAGTCACTTATGATGTCTGCTATGTCCACGGTTCCATGGAAGACTACCTGAGTCCTGCCTTTTATCTGACTCCGCCTCTCGATACCGGCGAACCTAATGTAATCTATATCAACCGTTCCAGTCAGCGCACTGGGCCGGAGCTTCTGAGCACTCTGGCACATGAAGGCTTTCCCGGACATCTTTATCAGACTGTATATTTCCGCTCTACCAGTCCCTCTGATATCCGGTATCTGATCTCCTGCGGCGGTTATGCAGAAGGCTGGGCAACCTATGTGGAATCCTGTCTCAGCAGCTATGCAGGAAGTTTCCTGCAGGATAATGCCGCAGAAGATGTTGCGTCTCTTTTCTGGATAAACCGCAGCATCAACCTGTGCATATATTCCCTTACAGATATCGGGATACACGATCAGGGGTGGACACTGGCTCGTACCTCACGTTTTCTTGACGCTTTTGGTATCAGAGATTCTTCTGTTGCGAAGGAAATCTATCAGTACATCGTAGAAACTCCTTCCAATTATCTGAAATACTACTGGGGTTATCTGAATTTCCTGGATCTGCGCACAGACTGCCAGAATTCTCTGGGAGATGAGTTTGATCTCAAAGCTTTTCATCAGCAGATTCTGGATATCGGTCCGGTTCCTTTTCCGGTTCTGAAAAAATATATCCACTAATCCCAGGACGCTGTCCGATACGATCTCCCGGTGTGTTTTCCGGGGGATCTTTTTTGCAGATTTATTCATCTATATAATTACGGAAAAAATTCTGAAGCTTTACCAGCGCTTTTGTCAGAGCCTCTGTCTCTTCTCTGTCAAGGCCTTCCAGCACAGACAGAACCATTTTTTCATGAAACATCCTGTGATGATGATAGGCCTTTTCCCCCTTTTCTGAAAGAGAGACTAGAACAACTCTTCTGTCCTTTTCACTGCGGACACGGTTTACATAACCTTTTTTTACAAGATTATTCATGGCAATGGTTAAGGTACCTACTGTAACGGAAAGACTTTTGGCCACAGCAGACATATTTCTGGGACTTCCTGTTCCCACTGCCTCTATCACATGCATGTCATTTACAGAAACATCCTTGTATTCAGAAGTGATCAGTGCTCTTTCTTCAATATCCATAATTTCATTAAAAAGCTTTACCAGAACATCGTTTACTGTTTCTACTGAATTCACAGCCGCACTCCTTTCTTTTCCTTTTTTTCTATTATACCTCAAACCTCCACAACCACAAGATATTTTTTGGAAACCGGCAGACCTGCTTCCGCCGAAATGCAGCGTAAACCGTTATGAAATCATGTCCGCACTTGTCAAATGCGGGCGCAATTTGCTATAATGGTAAAACAGTTAAAAAATCAACATTGAAAACGCTTATTTAAAGGATCCTTCTTATGAAAAAAAATCAAAATATGCCCCTGAATCTCAGGGAAAAAAATAATTCACGGATCGCTTTTCTCTGCTCTGTTGCTGTTCTGGTGGTACTGGTAGTGTTTTTCCGGCAGCTTGACTATGCTATGATCCAAAAGCCTGCAGAGGAAGCCAAACTCATTGCTGCCGAAAAAAAGGCCGAAGAAAAGAAAAAGGCAAATACCCCGGTTGTTACCACTGCGTCTGTCGTTGCTGTAGGAGACAATCTTTATCATGACAGCCTCCTGCTGTCCGGTCAGAATGAATCCGGAAGCTGGAATTACGACCATATCTATGATAATGTCAGAGATGAGATCGCAGCAGCTGATGTGGCAATGGTAGATCAGGAAACTGTCCTTACGACCGATCACGATGCCATCAGCGGCTACCCTTCCTTTGCCACCCCGACAGAAGTGGCGGATGCCCTGATCAGTACCGGTTTTGATGTGATCGAATCCGCTACAAACCATATTGATGATTACGGCCCGGATTTTATCCGACAGACTCTTGATTTCTGGAGCACCGAATATCCCGATGTCCCTGTCCTTGGAATCCATTCTTCCCAGGAAGACGCTGACACGGTCAAAACCCTGGAAGTAAACGGGATCAGAATTGCTTTTCTGGATTATACATATGGCACAAATAACGGCGGCGCCGGTGAGGGAAATGAATACATGATCGATATCTTTGACAAAACCAAAGTTTCCTCCATGATCCGGAAAGCCAAAGCGGACAGTGACTGTGTGGTCTTTGTCGCTCACTGGGGTAAAGAGAATGAGACCATGCCTACGGAATATCAGAAGGAATGGGCCACCTTTCTCATGCAGCAGGGCGTGGATGTCGTAATCGGAGGCCACACCCATGTACTGCAGCCTTATGGTCGTATGTCCGATGAGGACGGAAACGAAATGCTGATCTTTTATTCTCTGGGCAATTTCGTTTCCACCCAGGAATCCTTCGATACTCTTCTGGAGGGAATGGCCGGTTTCACGATCCGGAAATCTACCCTGAAGGGAAAAACAACCATCGAGATCACAGATGCCTCCGTAAAACCCATGGTCATGCATTATAACAAAGACGAAGGGGTTTTTGGTCCCTATATGCTGGAGGATTATACAGAAGAGCTTGCTTCCCAGCACGGAGTACGCAACATAATCGGCGATGAATTTTCTCTGGAAAATCTTCAGAAAAGATTCCATGAAATCATGTCCATGAATGTGGAACCTTCCACAAAAACAAATCTCCTGGATGTTTCCTTTGATTATGAGATGAATATGAGTGATTCCAGTGGAAATTATGTGGAAGATACCTGGTCTGTCAGTGAATCTCAGTACCGGGAAGGAATGTCCGACAGTTCCTCCGATGATTCTTCCGACGGCTCGGAAGGCTATGAAGATTCGGGAGAATATGACGACTCAGAGGAATATGACGGCTCAGAAGAATATTACTGATCCTGTGCAGAACAGAACATGAAAATAAGCCCTTTACAGAATGGCTGAGGATTCCTGTCTCAGCTTACTGTGAAGGGCTTTTTATTTATTTTATTTCTCCGGAAAACAAAAGCTGTTCCGCATTTTTTCTTGTGATACGAATTACTTCCTCGGACGAAATTCCTTTCAGTTCTGCAATCGCCTGAGCCACATAGGGAAGATTCAGGGAGCTGTTCCTTTTTCCGCGGTTAGGCTCCGGGCTTAAATACGGACTGTCTGTCTCCAGAACCAGCTGTTCCAGCGGGGCATATTCCACAACCTCTTTCAGCTTTCTGGCGTTTTTGAAGGTCACTACGCCGCCAATCCCCAGATAAAGTCCCATATCCAGATACTCTGCCGCCATTTCCTTTCCGTAGGAAAAGCAGTGGATAATCCCTCCGTACATGCCTTTTTCCATATATTCCTTTACGATATCCAGCGTATCCTTTGCCGCCTCTCTGCTGTGGATCATGAAAGGAAGCTTTTCCTCTCTGGCAATGTCCATCTGGGCACGAAACATTTTTTTCTGGATCGCATGTTCATGAGTTTCCTTATGCCAGTAATAATCCAGACCAATCTCACCGAGAGCAATAAATTTTTCCATACGGCAAATCCTGCGTATCTCCTCCATAGTCTCCTCTGTCATCTGGTCTGCATCATCCGGATGTACTCCCACCGCCCCATATACAAACGGGTATTTTTCTGTAAGAGTCACTGTTCTCTCAAATTCACCTATGGAAGCACAGACATTGACCACAGTTCCAATCCCGTTCTCCTCCATAGAAGCTAAGAGACTGTCACGATCCTGCGCAAATGCTTTGTCATCATAATGTGCATGAGTTTCAAAAATATCTGTTCTCATTCTTCCTGTCCTTTTTCACAGCACACAAATTCATCGCCCGGACGGATCACCCCGCCGTGAAGAACTTTTGTAAAGACACCTTCTCTAGGCATAATGCAGTCTCCCATGATCTGAAAAATCTCACATCCATGATGGCATTTCTTTCCGATCTGTGTCATTTCCAGCACCACATCATTGCAGCGGAATATGGTTCCCACTGGCATTTTAGCAAAATCAAATCCCTCTACGATAATATTTTCGCCAAAAGCTCCATCAACTACCTGCGCTCCTCTGGCGCGAAAGTCCTCAATCTTATCGTGTGACAGAAGGCTGACCTGTCTGTGCCACTTGCCTGCATGGGCATCCCCCCTGATCCCCCAGTCTTCAATAAATTCCGCCTCCGGCACGCTGTGTTTCTGTGTTCCTTTTTCTTCACTGATACATACTGCAATTACTTTTCCCATAATTTTTTACCTTCTTTTTATCTGCTTATCTGTTTTGATCTGCTGTTTTATTTATTCAGATACAATATTCATTATTTTCGCGCACAGTCAGATGCTTCTCCTGTAAGGATCTCTATCCCATGATCCAAAGCTCCGATAATGTATTCCAGGCTTTCCTTTACTGCTTTGGGACTTCCCGGAAGATTGATGATCAGAGTTTTTTTGCGGATTCCTGCTGCTGCACGGCTTAACATGGCTCTCCTGGTAATGGTCATGCTGTAGGCACGCATGGCTTCCGGAATCCCGGGCACTCTGCGCTCTATGATATCCTCCGTAGCCTCCGGCATCACATCTCTCTGGGAAAAACCGGTCCCTCCAGTGGTAAGAATCAGTTCTGCAAGACCGTTGTCTGCAATTTCTTTCATTTTTTCCCCAAGCATGGTTCTGTCATCCGGAAGAATCTCCATAGATACCACCTGATAACCTTCTCTTTCCAGAATCTCACGGATAGCCGGGCCGCTTAAGTCTTCCCTTTCTCCCCGGTAGCCGGAATCACTTGATGTTATGATCGCTGCTCGTTTCATTTTCAGCCTCCTATCTGGGACATGCAGAGTTTTTCTGTATCGTCCTCCTGTGCTTTTTCCATAAAATGATGTCCGTCCGGCTTTTCATTCAACGCCTGACGGATCACCTCTTTCAGTTCCTCATCAGAACCTCCGCTTCTCAGTATCTCTCTCAGATCCCTTCCTGCCGTGTACTGCAGACAGGTTTTCAGAAAGCCCTGAGAAGTCAGACGAATACGGTTGCATTCTCCGCAGAACTTGTGGCTGACTGCACTGATAAATCCCAGCTTACCCACAAATCCTTCCGCCTCATAATATCGGGAAGGTCCGTTTCCAAGCGGTTTTCCCTGATATACCCTGAGCGGCCCAAAGTTTTTTTCCAGAAGAGCGATCAGTTCCGCCTCTGACATCCCTTTGAATTCTGTCCCGCATCCAATGGGCATCATCTCGATAAATCTTACATGAATCGGATGTTTCCGTGCAAGCTCTGCTACCTGACAGAGATCCTGCCCTTCTATTCCCAGAGGAACACAGTTAATTTTTACTGCTACCTGCGGGTAACGCAAAGCTTCCTGTATTCCTTCCAGAGACTGATCCAGCAGATCTCTTCTGGCTATCCTTTTGAAGCATTCTCTGTCCAGTGTATCCAGACTGATATTCACTGCATCCAATCCTGCCTCTGCCAGTTCTTTCATCTGTTCCTTTAAAAGAATGCCGTTTGTTGTAAGTGTTACTTTTTGGATTCCCGGCAGTCTCTTGATCTGTTCCACCAGCTCCGGCATACGCACATGGACCAGTGGTTCTCCTCCGGTCAGCTTGATCTTGGTGATCCCAAGTTCTGCCATAACTCTGCAGATCCGAATGATCTCCTCCTCCCGAAGGATCAGGGAGCGGTCTACCAGCTTCACTCCATCCTCCGGCATACAGTAAATGCAGCGGAGATTGCAGCGGTCTGTTACCGAAATCCGCAGATAATCAATTGTTCTTCCACATCGGTCTATCATTTTTCTTCAAAACGGAACACTCCGCTTTTTCCTCCTGTCTTTTCCACAAGATGTATTTCTGACATGACCATATGCTTATCAATAGCCTTGCACATGTCATAAATCGTCAAAAGCGCTGTCTGGACTCCAGTCAGCGCCTCCATCTCCACCCCGGTCTTTCCTTCTGTCTTCACTGTACAATATACATGGATCCGGCTGTTTTCCTGATCCCGTTCAAAATCCACCGCACATTTCTGGATCGGCAGCGGATGGCACATGGGGATCAGCGAAGAAGTCTGCTTCACTCCCATGATACCGGCCACTCTGGCCACTCCCAGAACGTCGCCTTTCTTTACATTTCCTTCTGTGACAGCCGCCATGATCTCCGGCCCTACAGCAATATACCCTGTTGCCACAGCAGTACGGAATGTAGGTGTTTTTGCAGAAACATCCACCATCACCGCATTCCCGTTTTTATCAAAATGGCTGAATTCCTTCCCCATTTTTATCCCCTCCTACTTCCCTCTAGTATAAGAAATTTCCCCGATTCCGTCAAGCGGCGGAACCGGGGATTGGATGAAATTTCTATAAAATTTTGGTCTGACAAAAAATTATTTGTATCAATCTTATCAGCAGATTTCTGCACCTGCAGGCATATTTTTCTCAGGAGTCATCAGAGCAAGATTTCCCTCTGCATCTTCTGCACAGAGGATCATTCCCTCACTCATCACTCCGGCAAGCTTGGCCGGTTTCAGGTTTGTTACGACCATTACCTTTTTGCCCACCATTTCCTCTGGAGTATAATGAGCCTTGATACCGGATACGATCTGACGAACCTGGCTTCCGATCTTTACCTGAGAGCAAAGAAGTTTTTTGGATTTTTTCACTGCTTCGCAGGCAATGATCTCACCAACCTGAAACTGCAGTTTTTCAAAATCCTCAAATGTGATCTCTGCTTTCGGCTCAAGATCAATTCCAGGCTCCTCTTCTTTCTCTTCCTGTACAGGCGGATGAAGTTCTTCTACCTTCGCCATTACCTCTTTCAGGTCAAGACGTGCAAACAGGATCTCCGGTTTCTCAACCACCCTGTTTCCGGACGGATACAGGCCAAAGGTCTTCAGAGATTCCAGATCACGCTTCTCAGCATTCAGCTGTGCAAGGATACGATCTGTGGTTTCCGGCATAAACGCCTCCAGAAGAGCTGCACCAATGGTAATTCCCTCAACCAGATTATACAGAACCGTTGCAAGACGATCCTTTTTATCCTCTTCTTTTGCAAGAGCCCATGGCATAGTCTCATCGATATATTTATTCAGACGTTTAAAGAGGCTGAATACCTCTGTCATGGCATCTGCCACACGAAGCTTATCCATCTTCGCAGAAACTTTAGCCGGTATACCGAGCACAAAGGATTTCATATCTTCATCCACCGGCTCTGTAACGCCCTTGTTCTCCACAACGCCGCCAAAATATTTGTTGGACATGGAAATGGTACGATTTACAAGGTTTCCAAGTGTATTGGCAAGCTCTGAGTTCAGACGCTCCACCATCAGCTCCCATGTGATCACGCCGTCGTTTTCAAATGGCATCTCATGAAGCACGAAATAACGCACTGCGTCCACACCGAAGAAATCTGCCAGTTCATCTGCATAGAGAACGTTTCCTTTGGACTTACTCATTTTTCCATCGCCCTGGAGCAGCCACGGATGACCAAATACCTGCTTCGGAAGAGGCAGATCCAGTGACATCAGGAAGATTGGCCAGTAAATCGTATGGAAGCGGATGATATCCTTTCCGATCAGATGAAGATCTGCCGGCCACAGTTTATTGAACTGCTCTGTGCTGTCACCGTCGCAGTCATATCCGATTCCTGTAATATAGTTTGTAAGAGCGTCAAGCCATACATAAACCACATGCTTCGGATCAAAATCGACCGGAATTCCCCATTTAAAAGAGGTTCTGGAAACACAGAGATCCTGCAGTCCCGGAAGAAGGAAGTTGTTCATCATTTCGTTTTTACGGGATTCCGGCTGAATAAATTCCGGATGTGTCTTAATATGCTCGATCAGACGGTCTGCATATTTGCTCATTTTAAAGAAATATGCTTCTTCCTTTGCCGGAACACATGGACGTCCGCAGTCCGGACATTTTCCGTCTACCAGCTGGCTTTCTGTAAAGAAGGATTCACAGGGAGTACAGTACATTCCCTCATAGTGTCCCTTATAAATATCTCCTTTTGCATACATTTTCTTAAAGATCTTCTGTACCTGTTTCTCATGATCTTCATCTGTAGTACGGATAAATTTATCATAGGAAGTGTTCATCAGATCCCAGATATTTTTGATCTCGCCGGAAACATTGTCCACGAATTCCTTCGGTGTGATACCGGCTTCCTCTGCCTTTAATTCAATTTTCTGTCCATGCTCGTCTGTTCCGGTCTGGAAAAATACATCATAGCCTTCCAGTCTTTTATAGCGGGCAATAGCATCTGCCAGAACAGCCTCATAGGTATTTCCGATATGCGGCTTACCGGAAGTGTAGGCAATGGCCGTTGTAATATAATATTTCTGTTTTTCCATTATAAAAATCCTCCTGGGGGTATTTTGTAAATAATAAATTGCCTCAGCAGCCAGATATACAGGCGCCCGGCAAATGGAAATCGCTCCTTAAATACTAGCATATTTAAAAGGATTTAGCAAATTACATTTTTGTAATAAGGAAGATTATGGATGCATATCTTCACTTTCTATCCTTTGGATCTCATCAACAGAAACATCTGTCATGTCAGAGATTTCTTCATAAGTAAATTGTTTCTTAGCCAAAAGCTTCCTCACAATTTTTCTTTCTGCGGATTTTATTCCAGCCTGACGTCCTTCCTTGCGGCCTTCTTCACGACCTTCTTCACGGCCTTCTTCTTTCAGATCTTCCAATGCTTTACACATATTGACCTCCTCCTCTTTTTCATCAATCTTAAACTCGCTTCCTGTCATAATCTTTATCACCTGACTGGCCTTCTGTTCTACGGACAAAAATCGCGAATCTATGGAAGAAGTGCAGGTTCTCTGATATCCATCATATCATGGATTCCTACCGGACCATCCCATTTATCCGGTCCAAAATACAGTACCAGGGTAATAACGGGAGTCAGCCTGTCTTCTTTGTAAAAGCCAGAAAGAAATTCACCAGAACTGATCTTCTGTGAAAAATTCTTTCCATAATTTTTTCCTGCATTCATATGCCGTCTGTGTGCCCGGGCAATTTTATCCACCTGAGAGGCATACTCCATAGAATCATAGAGCATATTTTTTACCGGCATGGCATAATGGATCTCAGACTGATCCTCCACTCCCAGAAGGAGATAAGCGGTATCCTTATCCTGCATAGCCGCCAGATACTTAAAATTATCACGGAATCTCTGGACCGGGTATATCTTTCTATCCGCTCCATAGGGCAGGGCAATCTCCGCAGTATCCAATGGATAGAGATCCTCCGGAGAAATCACCTGCTTTCCATTATAAATAAAATACTCAAACTTCGCACATGAATTTTAGCTATGCACCTTGAAAATTCAATATCTGGCAGTAATTCAATTATCAATGTTCTGTGGTCATGCAGCCTGTAGTTTTGATTTTAGCAGAGCAGGAATAGTATCCATGAAAGCATCTACCAATTCATCGATTTTATCATCCGCTACATCAAGATTATCTGCAAGCAGTTCCCTGAACATCTGAAGCAGTAATTGAAAAGCTTGTATCCATGTGATATCAGACATTTCATCAGAAAGGTATAAAAAGAGTTCGCCAAGAGACCGTTCATCTTTCGATTCACGGCTTTCAAGGGATAGCATCATATAGCGGGTAAATACAACTGCTGTATGCGCTGTCATCGCATCATATGAGATACATCTGCATTCTTTACTCAGATGCAGATAACTTTTGCATACTTTGAAAAAGACTTCGATATCCCATCTTTTTCCGTATATACGGATGATTTCATTTTCATCCAATTCGATATCTGTTGAAATGATGCACAGATACTCTTTACGCTTGTTTCTGTTACGAACATAAACGACTTTGGCAGGAATACCCTTTCCCTCTTTTACGACATCGACCATAACGGATAAAAGATATCTGGAACGCCCCGGCCTCTTCTTATTTTTGTTGTAAATGGAAATCAAGGACATATCTTCACCATTGTACCGGAAAAACATTTTTGGTGTCTTTTTTACCATTGCAATGACATCATATCCGATTTCTTTTACTGCATGAATGGAACTTGGAGAAGAAAACCAACTGTCAAAAAGGACATATTTTGCCGGAATAGCAGCATGTTTTGCCTGTTTGAGCAATTCCAGCATTACAGAAGTTCCTTTTTGCATGGACAACTGCCGACGTTTATATCCCACAGACCGCTTGTCCATTTCAGATGCTTCGTTTATTCGGTTTTTCTTGTTTTCAGAGGAAAGAAGCTTGCTGTTGACCGGAAGGAAAGTACTTCCATCTGACCATCCTAATGTAAGCATGCGGAAACCAAATTTATAAGCATGTTTTGCATGATCATATACTTTTGTGAGCAGTTCTACTTTTTTAGAACGGTTTCTTTCAAACATGGAGTCGTCAACAATTAAAACATTGGCACGGTCTTCGGAATCCAGCGGAACAATGGCATATTTGATGATCCTGCTTGAGAGAACTGTTGTGAAACGGATCCAATTAACCTGAGTCATCTTCATGAAACGATAAACCGTATCTTTTCTGAAGGCAGGGGTATTTCTCCCGGAAAGAAGATTCATATACATGCTTCTGTTGGAAAAAATCAATATAAATAGATATTGAAAGATTTCTGCAACAGAAATGCCTTTGCTTTTATAGGCATTGGCAGATTTCAGTGCAGATGATATATGAAATCTTGTAAAAAATCTTCGAATTGTTTTAGAAATCTGGTTATCATTTTGAGCATCTTGTGTTATACTTTTGTTCATAGCATGAGTCCTCCGGTTTTAATTGTTTTTGAGCAACTCAATTATACCAAACCAGACGGTATTCATGCTATTTTTATGCCAGTTATTATTGAATTTTCAAGGTACATACGCACTTATTCAAGTGCGAAGTTTGAGTTATCTTATTTCATTCTCATTTGTACGACATTGATTCTGAAAGAATTCTGCTGTATCACTCCGTTTTTACATCTGCATACTCCTGCACATCTGCACCCGTATTTATTTCAGATTTTCACACTGCATCAAGAATGCCACTGCGCCCAGAAGCCCGGCGTTGTTTCCAAGCTCTGCAGCACAGATATGAAGATTTTCCCGAAAACAGGGCATGATCTTCTCCAGGATTTTTTCTTTCAGCGGACGGATAAACAGTTCTTCCTTCTGGCTGACTCCGCCTCCGATAATCACTGTTTCCACAGGTACAGGGAATTCCGTCTTTTTGAACCGTAAAATGCCCCAGTTCTCCGGCGATTCCTACTGACCCGGAAAAAAGCTGATCCTGTACGATGATCCCGCCACCGACTCCGGTACCTACTGTGATCATGATCACATTATGGCTGTCCCTTGCCGCACCTTTCCACTGTTCTCCCATAACTGCACAGTTGGCATCATTTGCCACTGCCACCGGAAGATGATAATGCTCCTCCAGAATTGTTTTCACAGGAGTTCCAAGCCAGTTGGCAATATGCCCGGCAGAGCCTGCCACAGTTCCCTCCAATACATTGATCTGCCCGGTGGCAGAAACTCCGATCCCGGAGAAGGTCTTCTCAGAAATCCCAAGGCATTTCAGAAAAGCATCTGTATTTTTTACTACAGTTTCAATGATGGGCGTCTGATATCCATCAAAACTGACAGAAAAAGAATCCATTTCCAGGATCTCTCCATCGCTGTTCACAAGGCCGATCTTTGCTGCTGTTCCGCCAATATCAATGCCCAGAAATGTATTATTTTTCTGCATTGTGATATTCCTTCACTCTGTTGATAAACCGGGTGGCGATCTCCAGTGGCCTTGTGATCGCACCTCCTACTACTACGGCATAAGCACCTGCCTCCAGCATCTGCACTGCCTCATCAGGATAGTGCACCTTGCCTTCTGCAATCACAGGAACATCAATCGTTTCGGAAAGCTTCTTCACCAGCTGCACATCCGGTCCGTCCACCTTCGGAGAATAATCTGTATATCCGCTTAATGTAGTTCCCACAAAATCCACACCGCATTTCCATGCGTTTACACCCTCTTCATATGTAGAAATATCTGCCATAAGCACAGCGTCCGGATACTTCTCTTTAATCTGAGCAATAAATTCATTGATGGTAGTTCCATCTCCTCTTTTTCTCATGGTGCAGTCCAGGGCAATGATATCTGCATCCGCTGCATAAAGCTCATCGACCTCTTTCATAGTCGGTGTAATGTAGGAATCATAGCCGTCATAAACAATCTTAACAATTCCAATCACCGGAAGATCCGTCTCTTCTTTGATCGCCAGTACGTCCCTGATGCTGCTGGTACGGATACAGGGAGAGCCTGCCTGTTTGGCAGCCCGGGCCATCAGATACATGATTGATTTTTCTTCCACATAAAGGGGTTCAGAAGGAAGCGCCTGACAGGAAACGATCAGCTGTCCTTTGATCCGCTCGAGGATTTCTTGCTTAGAATACTTCATAAAAATTTACCTCCGTAAAAATACCTATATTTTTATCTTTACCATACATCATTTTCGTCAAAATAACAATAGATACGGACATATAAAGAAAATTATTTTAAAAAATATTTATTTATGAAAATATTTCACAGTAATTTCTTAGAAACCGCCTGAGAGGTTGCATCTCTGAACGCAGAATTTTCTTCTGCATTTCTGCTGCAATAAACATGAAACAGACAATCGATAAGAAACATCTGCCCCATTTTCGCAGCAACGGAACCAGACTGCAGAGGGTTTTCATTATATCCGCAGATCAGACTTACATCAGCAAAGCTGGCGGCCAGTGATTTCCGGAAATGTGTGATAAGAATAATCGGAACATGACGTTCACTGGCAATATCCAGCACTTCTTTCATATCTCTGGTAGATCCGGAATAGGAAAAAAACAGAATCACATCCTCCGATGTCATCAATGCCGTTGCTATTGTCTGCATATGTGAATCTTCAATATGGATGAATTTAGGTGTTACCGTAGAAAACAAAGCCCAGGCTTCCTTTGCCATTACCATACTTCCTCCCTGACCAAAGCAGTAAACGCGCCTGGATTTCACCAGAAGATCTACCGCCAGCTTCAAAGAAAAAGGATCCAGCTGTGCAATGGTATCATTCACGGATAAAAGATAAGAGTCTCTCAGATTACGGCACATATTTTCTAAAGTGGTGCTGTCACTGACAGACGAAAACGCAGCCTCCGAGTTTGCTGCTGTATTTGCACGATCTGATTTTGCAAGAGCCAGTTTTAATTCATGGTAGCCACCCAGCCCCAGCATCCGGCAGAAACGGGTGATCGTTGCCTCTGATACTCCTGAATTCTCAGCCAGAGAACTGATAGAAAGATACTGGGTCTCCGCCGTATTGGATAAAATATAGTTTGCCAGTTTCTTCCCGGAACGGGTGAGAGAATTATACTGTTCTGTCATGGCATCTAGAATGGAATCCGTCATGAAGAATACCTCCTGTTTTTCACGATCATTTTTATAAAAGTATAATACAAATTATTTTTACAGGCAACAAATAAAGAAAATTATTTTCAAATCCCTTTATATTGCGTATAATATTCTTAATTTATAATAACTGGAGGAAAATATCATGAAAAAACACATCGTATGCTTCGGAGATTCCAACACACATGGATACTGTGCCAAAACCGGCGGAAGATTTGATGAAGAGCAGCGCTGGACCTGTCTGCTTCAGAAAAAACTCGGAGAAGACTGGCTTATTCTGGAAGAAGGCTTAAGCGGCCGTACCACCTGCTTTGACGACCCTATCCATGAAGCTCTTTCCGGCCTGGATCAGATCTACCCGTGCCTTATGAGCCACGAGCCTGTCGATCTTCTGATCATCATGCTGGGAACAAATGACACTAAGGAACGATTCGGCGTTTCCCCTGAATGTATTGCCCTGGGTCTGAAACGGCTGATCGCAAAAGCGGTTTCCACCGCTGACTGCTGGAAAAACGGAAATCCGTCTGTTCTTGTGATCACTCCTCAGAATATCGATCCGCGATATGAAGCCTCAGAGGTAGGAGGAACTATGGGCAGAGGATGTGCAGAAAAATCACAGGGACTGGCTTCTGAATACCAGAAGATCGCAGAATCTATGGGATGCTTTTATCTGGATGCAAATAAAGTGGTTTCCGCCCGGCCAAATGACGTTGATTTTATGCACCTGACCGAAGAGGGGCATCGTCAGCTGGCAGATGCGCTTGCAGATCTCCTGCCCCGCATCCTGTGCTGATTTCACATTTCAGAAATGAAAATTATTATCTTTTTGTCACTAATTGAAAAATTTTTTAAAATTTTCCCCGTTTCCTATTGACAAAATCACGAAAACCAATTACTATCGAAGTAACAATTTAGAGATGATTACCAATACAGGTGATCAAAAAAGAAGGAGGATACCAATATGAAGTATCGTAAAATCTTAGCACTTGCATTAGCGTGCACAATGGCTTTTCCTGTAACCGCATTTGCAGCTGAGGAAGAAAAAGCTACAGACATTACTTTATGGACCTATCCAATCGGAAGCTGGGGAGACGCTGAAACTGTTGACGGTCTGATCGCAAGCTTCAATGAAGCACATCCGGAGATCAATGTAACTGTAGAATATCTGGACTACACCAACGGCGATGACCAGATCAATACCGCGATCGAAGGCGGACAGGCACCGGATATCGTTCTGGAAGGACCGGAGCGTCTGGTTGCAAACTGGGGTGCAAAAGGACTGATGGTAGATCTGGCAGATCTCTGGACAGACGAAGCCAAAGAAGCGATTTATCCTTCTGTTGAAGCAGCCTGCAAGAACAACGATGGCGTTTACTATGAGTATCCTCTCTGTATGACCGCTCACACCATGGCGATCAACAAAGATATCTTTGAAGCTGCAGATGCTATGCAGTATATTGATGAAGAAACACGTACCTGGACTACCGAAAACTTCCAGAAGGCTGTAAAAGCTGTTTACGATTCCGGACAGGAAAATGTCGGAGCAGTTTACTGTGCAGGCCAGGGCGGCGACCAGGGAACCCGCGCACTGGTAAACAACCTTTACGGCGGTACCTTCACAAATCCGGAACACACAGAATACACTGCTAACAGTGAAGAAAACATCAAAGCTCTTGAGCTTCTTTCCGGAATGGAGGGAATCAACTTTGACGCATCCCTTCAGGGCGGCGACGAGATCAACCTGTTCTGCAACGGCACACTGGCTATGGCATTCTGCTGGAACGTTGCACAGGAAAAGAACAATGCAGAAAATATCGCATTTGATGTTCTTCCAATGTCCTTCCCGACAGAGAGCGGCGATCCGCAGCTCTGTGGCGGTATCTGGGGATTCGGTATCTTCGATAACGGCGACGAAGCGAAGATCGAAGCTTCCAAAACATTTATCGACTTTATGGCAAACGACGAAAATCAGGTTGTAGAAAGCGTAAAAGCTTCCAGCTACTGGCCTGTAAAAGATCTTGGAAACATTTATGAGGGCGATGATCTGATGACTGAGTATTCTACCTTTGTTGATTACATGGGCGATTACTATCAGGTAGTCGGCGGATGGGCAGAGGCTCGTACTGCATGGTGGAACATGCTTCAGCAGATTGGATCCGGCACAGATGTTAAGACCGCAGTTGAAGAATTCACCACAACTGCAAACGCTGCAGTAGCTAAATAATTTTTACGAAACAGCAACGGCATATTTGTTTCGTTTGTACAGTAAGAACTCGGGCGCCCTTCCTGCGTTTCGCGCGGAGGGGGCGCTCTGTCTCTGTCTGAGACAATGGAAAGGAGGATTTCTCTTGGCAGCAAATAAGAAAAAATCCGGAATGAGCAGCAAGGCTCTCACCCGGAGGGAAACAATTGCCGGATATGCATTTATGCTTCCAAGTCTGGTATTTTTCCTTGGATTTGTTATTTATCCAATGGCTCAGTGCATCATTACCAGTTTCTTTGATTCTACCATGAACCGTGAAGATATTTTCATCGGTCTTGCCAATTACAAAGAACTGTTTACAGACCCTGTTTTCCTGGGCGCACTGAAAAACACATTTATAATTGTAATTGTTTCTGTTCCGATAACCTGCATCTTTTCTCTGTGGGTAGGATCCGTTCTCAACAACATGTCCGGTCCGCTCTGCTCACTGTTCCGCTGTGTATTTTATCTTCCCGTGGTTACCGGTTCTGTAGCAGTTACAGTAGTATGGAAATGGATGTTCAACAACTATTACGGCATCTTCAATTATCTCGGAAAGGCAACCGGTGTTCTGGAAAAAAATATCAACTGGCTGGGCGACGAAAAATATGCTCTGGGCTGTATCATCCTTATTTTGATCACCACTTCCGTGGGACAGCCTATCGTACTTTATGTATCTGCCCTGAACAACGTGGATCAGTCCCTTGTAGAGGCAGCTCAGGTAGACGGCGCCAACCATCTTCAGGTATTCTGGAAGATCAAATGGGCTCAGATTAAACCTACCACTCTTTACATACTGGTCATCACCACGATCAACAGTTTCCAGTGCTTTGCCCTGATCCAGCTTCTTACCAGCGGCGGACCAAACCACAGTACAGATACAATCATGTACTACATCTATCACACTGCCTTCAAGCTGTACCGCTATGGCTACGGCAACGCTATGGGTGTTGTTCTTGCTATTATTATTGCGGTTCTCTCCGCAGTACAGTTTAAGTTAACAAGTGAAAAGTAGGGAGGGGAAGCTATGAAAACAAAATTCAGTAAGACAAAATTATACAAAGTCCTGGCTTACCTGACCATTATCATTCTGGCCATTGGTTTTACATTTCCACTTTACTGGATCATTACCGGTTCCTTTAAGACACCACAGGCGATCAACGCAACCTCACCTCAGTGGTGGCCTCAGGAATGGACTATGGCCAATTACGAAAAACTGTTCAGCAGACAGGTAGCCCCGCTTTGGGAAATCCATGTTCCGTTTACAGATACCGTTTTTGCAGGACCGGAAGTCCCGGCAGCTCTGCGCTGGATGGGAAATACCATTTTTATGGCGGTTGCCGCAATGATCCTGACCTGTATCACCGCAGCAATGGCCGGCTACGCCCTGGCAAAAAAACGCTTTATCGGACGTACTATTATTTTTACCCTGATCGTATGTGCCATGGCACTTCCGAAACAGGTTATCCTGATCCCGTTGATCCGCGAAATGTCTTCGCTGAAACTGTATAATACTCTCTGGGCAACGATCTTCCCCATTGTGGGCTGGCCCTTTGGCGTATTTCTGATCAAACAGTTTGCCGAAGGAATTCCCGGAGAAATGATGGAAGCAGCCCGGATCGACGGCGCCAGCGAATGGCGTACCTTTGCCGATGTGGCTCTTCCTATGATCAAACCAGGTATCGGCGCACTCGCCATTTTTACCTTTATCAATTCCTGGAACGATTATTTCATGCAGTTGATCATGCTCAGCAGCACCAGCAATCTTACCATCTCTCTTGGTATCGCCAAGCTGCAGGCAGAAAACTCAACAGATTTTGGTCTGATCATGGCCGGCGCGGCTCTGGCAGCGATCCCGATCATTGTTGTATTCCTGTTATTCCAGAAATACTTTACCAAGGGAATTACCATGGGCGCGGTAAAAGGCTGATCTAAGAAAGGAGAAAACATGAGAAATTTAGAAAAGTACAGAGGAATTATTCCTGCATTTTATGCATGCTATGAAGACGATGGAAGCATCAGTGCCGAAAGAACACAGGCTTTTACTGAATATCTGATCGGAAAAGGCGTAAAAGGTCTGTACGTATGCGGATCTTCCGGAGAATGTATCTACCAGAGCAAGGAAGAACGCAAGGTTGTTCTGGAAAATGTTATGAAAGCTGCAAAGGGAAGAATCACCGTCATCGCTCATGTTGCCTGCAATAATACCGCAGACAGCCAGGAACTGGCCGCACACGCCGAAAGCCTTGGCGTAGACGCTATTGCTGCGATCCCTCCGATTTATTTCCATCTTCCGGATCATGCCATCGCACAGTACTGGAATGATATCAGCAGCGCAGCTCCCAACACAGATTTTGTTATCTATAACATTCCTCAGCTTGCAGGTGTGGCTCTCAGCCTTCCTCTCTATAAAGAAATGCTGAAAAATCCAAATGTGATCGGTGTAAAGAACTCCTCCATGCCGGTACAGGATATTCAGATGTTCAAAGATGTCAAAGGGGAGGACAGCGTTGTCTTCAACGGTCCGGACGAGCAGTTCATTTCCGGCCGCATGATCGGCGCTGACGGCGGTATCGGCGGAACCTACGCCGTTATGCCGGAGCTTTTCCTTGCAGCTGACGAAGCCTTGAAAGCAGGCAATATCCAGCGTGCAAAAGAAATCCAGTACAAGATCGACCGGATCATCTATGCAATGTGTTCCTGCCATGGAAATCTTTATGCGGTCATGAAAGAAATCCTCAAAATGAACGGAATGAATGTGGGCGGCGTTCGTAAACCGCTGGCATCCATCATCCCGGAGGATATGGCTCAGATTGAGAAATGCAGAGAAATGATCCAGACAGCAATCGCTGAATTATAAAATCAGAATTTACATTCAGAGATTTCTCCCTGAGCGAGAAAAAACTCCCCATGGTATCCCGCAATTTCGCGGACGCCATGGGGAGTTTTTTTACTGTTTACACTTTCTACCTCTCATCCAGAGCTTCCATCGTATAATCATGAAGAGTCTCTCTTCTTCGGAAATCTTCCGACCGGAGCATTCTGGAATAAAGCATATCCACCATCACAAGAATCGGGAACTGAGGAGAAATATCCTTTCCTCTTTCCAGATTTTCCTTGACTGCAAACAGCATGACCTCATCACAGAATTTTTCAAATTTCTTTTCTTTATGAGAGGTCATAAGCACAACTGCAGCGCCGCATTTTTTTGCTGCAGAAAGAGAATCGATCACCACTTCTGTCCTGCCGCTGACACTGATCCCGATCACGCCGCAGTCTTCGTCCAGAAGTACGGAATTCATCTTCATGATATGCTCGTCAGTAATGGCTTCAATATTCACTCCGATCCTCATAAAGCGAAGCTTCATCTCTGTTCCTGCAGTTCCGGAACTGCCTTTTCCGTAAACATAGATTCTTTTTTTCTCGGTCAGGATCTTCACGATCCTCCCGATCTGCGCCTCGTCGATCAGGGAATAGCTTTTGTTCAAAAGCTCCTGATAGCTGTTAAAAACAAGCTTGATATTATTGCTGGCCGGCTGGCTGTCGATTCTGGATCCGCTTTGCTTATAGCAGAATATAAACTCCCGGTATCCTTTATAGCCACATTTTTTTGCAAATCGGGAAAGAGAGGCTTCCGATACAAAAAGCTTTTTGGAGATACTTTTTGATGACAGATCGGTTTTGGCTCCATTATTATGGATAAAAAAATCTGCAATGGTCTTTTCCAGCGGAGTAAAGCTTCCATAAATTGCTTCTATCCCGGGAATGATATTCTTTTCATATTCCTCCATACCGGTTCCTCCTTATCCCTTTTTCATTTGTCCGGCTCAGTGTCTGCTTCTGAAATTGTAATAAGCCCCCAACATGCCTGCCTGATTCTGATTCTGCGCAAATTCCAGACGGGTATGCTGTGCCACAGAAGGAAGCAGGTATTTATCCAGACTGTCTCTGAGCAGATCCTTCAGATATTCTTTCTGCGCCATGATGCCTCCACCTAGTACTACCACTTCCGGATTCACTACATAACAGATATTTGCGATTCCCATTCCAAGAACCTCACACATCTCCCGGATAGCGCGGATGCAGTCTTCATCCCCCTGCTTCGCCTGCTCAAAAACATACTTTCCATTGATCTCTTCCGGATCTGTATTCTTATATGAAGCTACTTTTTTTACAAGGATGCTGCTTGCTCCCAGATCCTGGAATTCTCCCCCCGGAAGATGCATATAGCCTACTTCGCAGCCACTTCCGGAAAATCCATGGAACACCTTTCCGTCAATCAGGATCGCACCGCCGATCCCTGTCCCTATGGTAAGGCAGACGCTGATCCTGCTGCCCCGGGCAGCCCCTGCAAAATGCTCTGCAAGCCCGGCACAGTTTACATCATTCTCCACCTCACACGGAATCCCGTAAAGCTCCTCCAGTGTCTTTTTGATCTCAGTCCCTGTATAATCCGGAATAAGGGGAGACGCATAGGTGATCTTTCCATTTTCACAGTCCACCATTCCGGCAGTGGAAACGCAGATTCCTTCCGGCCGGTATTCTGCCTGATAGGTTTCCACAATCTTTTTCGCCTTTTCCATGATTCCCGGACCGCCGTACTGCATAGCTTCTGTAGGCATCTCTCCTGTAGTCAGAAAGCTTCCATCCTCCCGGACCATACCATATTTTATGGAAGTACCTCCGATATCAATACAGATATATTCCTTCATTCCGCCTCTCCTTTGTTCATTTCTTCTTATTTGATCTTAATTTTAAAAATCGCCTTTTTGATCATTACAGGCTTTTTTACCTGTACTGCTGTTCTGTGTGCATCCTTTGGATAACAGAGAAGAAAATCTCCTTCTGTCAGGATCACCTGACTGTTCTTTTCCCCCTCCAGTGGAAGAAAATCATCTTTTTCCACAAATTCCTTCTGCTCCATATTATCAATAAAGTTTACATCGATCTGCTCTGGTCCTCTCAGCATCAGATGAAGGTCCAGATACTGACGGTGCGCTTCCCAGAATCTGTTTTCCGGTGTTGTTGTTTCATATTCTACTATATTTACAAACAGGTTGTCACCCTCTATTTCATGGCTTCCTTTTTCAAATGCCAGAAGATCATGATTTTTCGCATATTCAAAACATTTTAAAACTTCTTTTTCCAGAAATCCATAATCCTTTATGTCTCTTATATTTCCAAATACCATTGTACGTTCCTCCTCATATGCTGAAATAATCAGCCCGGGCTTATTGTAATAAAAGTCCAGGCTGATTCTGTGATGTGATTAATTTTTATAAATAGTTGTGTTCGCAGCCGGCTGTGAACGGTCACCCTTTACTTTTCTCCAGATGATACTTGCAGGAATACCTACTACCAGAGATACTGCAATGGAGATGATGGAGTAGGACCAGATGGATACTGCGTCTGCCGGAAGGAAATATTTGATGTAGATCATGACTGCAGAAGCTGCAATAAATGCCATAACTGCACCAAAGGTATTTGCCACCTTTGTGAATGCACCCAGGATAAAGGTTCCGATCAGGATACCAAGTACCAGTCCCATAAATCCGTTAAACCACTCATAAGCAGATTTTACACCGCCGTTTGCCAGAACCATTGCAGCCACGATTGCAAAGATACCAACGATCAGAGATACATACTGACCAATCTTTGTCTGAGTCTCAAAGCTCAGTTTCTTTTTGGAAAGACGTTCCTGAATATCCAGGGTCCAGCTGGATGCCACAGAGTTCAGACCTGTAGAAAGTGTGGACTGTGCTGCCGCATAGATTGCTGCAAGAAGCAGACCTGTGATACCTACAGGAAGCTCAAATGCGATCCAGGATGCAAAGATCTGGTCCTGCTGAGCTGCCGGAGGAAGCGGGTTGCCCTGTACATTATAAAATACATATAAGCCTGTTCCGATCAGATAGAAAACGGTTGCAATAAAGATGGAAAGTCCGCCGTTGGCAAACATCATCTTATTCAGTTTCTTTGTATCTGTTGTCGTAGTAAAACGCTGTACAATATCCTGGCTGGATACGTAGGATCCCATAGTGTTAAAGCCGGCGCCTACGATCAGAAGGAATACACTGTCTTTCAGAATGTTCGGATTGAACATCGGCTGATCCGCTGCCAGGAACTTGTGTCCTGCAGTAAACTCATGGAAGATCGCTCCCATTCCTCCGTCAATATGCGTGATCAGGAAGAAAAGACCGAAAGTAACACCGATCAGAAGCACGGAGCCCTGAATAAAGTCTGTCCAGAGTACGGATTTCAGTCCGCCTGTATAGGAGTAGATGATAGCAATAATACCCATGATGATGATCAGGATATTTACGTTGATTCCCATAAGGCGGGAAAGCACCATACACGGCAGGTACATGATGATGGACATACGGCCGATCTGGTATACAATAAACATGACTGCACCCAGAACACGAAGTCCTTTGCTGTTAAAACGCAGTTCCAGATAATGATATGCGGTATCAATATCCAGTTTGCTGTAGATCGGCAGGAAAAAACGGATCGTCAGCGGGATTGCCAGAAGCATACCGAGCTGTGCAAACCACATGATCCAGGTTCCCGCATAGGAGTTTCCTGCCAGAGACAGGAAAGAAATCGGACTTAAAAGTGTTGCAAAAATGGAAACAGAAGTTACCCACCACGGCACGGTTCCGTCGCCCTTGAAGTATTCTTTTCCCTTCATTTCTTTTTTTGCAAAATGAAGTCCTGCAAATAATACTGCTGCCAGATAAACGACCAGAATAATCAGGTCGATCACTGTAAATCCCTGCATAAATTACCTCCCTCTTATGTGACAGTTATGCCAGATATTTTTCTTTTGCTGCTTTTACCATTGCCGCAGCTTCTGCTGCGACTGCTTTATCTGCTTCCTGAAGATTTTCAAGAGGCTTACGTACACCGCCCAGATCTACATTTTCATTGATACGGAGAATTTCTTTTGCCACTGCATACATATTTGCATGGCTGGAGCACATTTTATAAATGATCTCGTTGATGTCGTACTGAAGATCCATAGCTGTTTCTTTTTCACCTTCTGCGATCAGCTGGTTTAATTTCAGGAACAGCTCCGGCATAACACCGTAGGTTCCGCCGATACCGCCGTCAGCACCGATGGCGCGTCCTGCCACAAACTGCTCGTCCGGACCATTGAATACCACGAACTCACCCTTTGCCGCTCTGCCTGCAGACTTGAACATCTGGATGTCCTGTGTAGGCATAGAAGAGTTTTTCACACCTACGACTCTCGGATTTTTCATCATTTCTGCAAAAAGGCTCATGGTAAGAGCAGTTCCGGCTAACTGAGGAATGTTGTAGATGATAAAGTCTGTATTCGGAGCTGCTTCACTGATCTCGTTCCAGTAAGCTGCGATGGAGTACTCCGGAAGTCTGAAATAAATAGGAGGAATGGACGCGATGGCATCTACACCTACACTCTCGGAATGTCTGGCAAGCTCCACACTGTCCTTTGTATTGTTGCAGGCAACATGGTTGATCACAGTTAATTTTCCTTTTGCAACAGCCATTACATTTTCAATGATGATCTTACGCTCTTCTACACCCTGATAAATACATTCTCCTGAAGAACCGTTTACATAGACACCTTTTACCCCTTTGTCAATGTAATACTGTGTGAGAGCACGTACACCTTCCGGGCTTACATTGCCTTCTGCATCATAGCATGCATAAAACGCCGGAATAATTCCTTTATACTTATCTAATCTACTCATGATAATCTTCCTCCTGGGCTCTGCCCTTATTTTTTTACTCTGCTTTTTTCATTTCCTCTGTAAAAGATTTTGTGATCAGCTGCGGTCTTGTGATGATAGACCCTACAACTACACTGTAACAGCCAAGCTCAACCACTCTTCTGGCTTTTTCCGGTGTGTTGATGTTTCCTTCTGCGATTACATGATGTTTTGCTTTGCTTAAAATCGTGCGGATGATCTCAAAATCATTCTCTTCGATCCTGTCTCCCTTGCTGTGCTCTGTATAACCTACAAGGGTAGTTCCTATGAAGTCAAATCCAAGCTCATCTGCATGAAGCGCCTCCTCCACAGTGGAGCAGTCTGCCATCAGTAACTGTTCCGGATATTTTTCACGGATCTGATGATAAAATTCATCCAGTGTCACATTTCCCGGGCGCAGACAGATCGTCGCATCAACGGCGATAATCTCCGGTCTGACTTCCATAAGCTCATCGACTTCTTTCATAGTCGGGGTGATGTATACCTTGCTGTCCGGGTAATCCCTTTTTACAATTCCGATAACCGGAAGATCTACATTCTTTTTGATCTCCTCGATATCCTCCCTGGTATTTGCACGGATACCCAGCGCGCCTCCCTCAGCAGCTGCCTTTGCCATTCTTCCCATGATAAAGGATGAATGAAGCGGCTCATGAGGCAAAGCCTGACAGGATACTATCAAATGTCCCTTAAGCTGCTCTAAACGTTTCTCCATCGTACTCTCCTTTCCGCTCTCGTGATTTCCTGAGTTAGTATAGCTACTGATGAAAGTTTTTTCAATAGTTTTTTTATTTTAAGAAAGTTCTTTCATATCATTCAGCATCTCGCACAATTTCAATATTTATTTTTTGTATATTTTTTTTTAATATGTGTGTCTTTTGAAAGTTCTTTCTCTTTGGAATCTTCACATTGAATAAATCTGTGGAAAGACTTATAATAACTTTATACAAAACACGTATCACAAAATGAATAAGGAGAAGATACTATGATCATTAAAAACGGACTTGTATTCCAGGAAGATGGAAGCTTTGTCAAAAAAGATCTGTACATTGAAAACGGCAGATTTGTTTCCACAGAAGCAGAAGTATCTGACAAAACAGAATATGATGCTGACGGCTTAAAGGTTCTCCCGGGACTGGTAGACGTACACAGCCACGGCGCATTCGGACACGACTTCTGCGATGCAGATGCAGAAGGTCTGAAGGTGATCCTGAAATATGAAAAAGAACACGGCATCACTTCCTATTGTCCTACATCCATGACTCTTGCCAAAGATAAGCTTATGGATATCTTTGCTACTGCAACACAGGTAGAGCCGGATCCTTCCCGTGCCCGTATCATTGGTGTAAATATGGAAGGACCGCTGATCGACATTGCGAAAAAAGGCGCACAGGCTGCCGAGTACATCAGTGTACCGGATGTTTCTTTCTTCCGTCAGTGCAATGAGGCTTCCGGAAACCAGATCAAACTGGTAACGCTCGCTCCTAATGTAGACCGTGCCTTTGAATTTATTGAAGCTGCAAAAGATGAAGTCGTGATCTCCATCGGCCACACCACAGCAGATTACGATTGTGCCAAAAAAGCCATGGAGCTTGGCGTAAACCATGTGACACATCTTTACAATGCCATGCCTCCGTTTGCTCACAGAGACCCGGGTGTGATCGGAGCAGCCTGTGACAGCGAGGACTGCATGGTAGAGCTGATCTGTGACGGCTTCCACATCCACGGAAGTGTTGTTCGCACCACCTTTAAGATGTTCGGTGACGAACGTGTTGTCCTCATCAGTGATTCCATGATGGCAACCGGAATGGAAAACGGCACCTATGAACTGGGCGGACAGAAAGTAACCATGAAAGACCGTCTGGCAACTCTTTCCAACGGCACCATCGCAGGTTCCGCAACCAACCTGTTTGACTGTATGAAAAAAGCCATGGAGTTCGGTATCCCCGAATCCACAGCTATTTTTGCAGCTACCAGAAACCCGGCAAAAAGCATCAAGGTCTACGATCAGGTAGGCTCTCTTACACCAGGCAAATTTGCAGATGTGCTTATTGTAGATGATGCTTATAACCTTGTAAAAGTATTCTGACATTCCCCTTTTAAAGCCCCCGGCACTGCAGATCCTGCAGCCGGGGGCTTCTTTATTTCGTTTTTTATTTATGCTTCCTGATTTTTCTGTTCGTCTGCTTTTTCCTTTACCGCAAATACAATCGTTACCTTAAAGAGATCTCCGTCCAGATAAAGCTTGAACTCTCCGCCCTGAAGCTCTGTAAGGCTCTTCGCAATGGAAAGTCCAAGACCGCTTCCCTCTGTGTTTCTGGAAACATCTCCCCGAATGAAACGTTCTGTCAGCTCGTCTGCCGATATGTTCAGCGGCTGTGCAGAAATATTTTTCAGAGAAAAGATCACTTTCTTGCGATTCACGCGAAGTTCCGCATACACTCTTGTATTTTCCATGGCATATTTGGCTACATTTCCAAACACATTTTCCAGGACTCTCCACAGCCTTCTTCCATCTGCGCAGATAATTGCTTCCTCCTGATCGAAATGAACCATTATGGAAAGATTTTTTTCCTGGAAGCGTTCCTCAAATTCCCCGATCACCTGATGGATCAGTTCCACAAAATTCAGATCTGCCATTTCCAGAGAAATATTTCCCGTACTTGCCTTGGATGCCTCCACAACATCTTCCGTAAGAGTTTTCAGTCTCTGGGATTTCTCTTCCAGAATAGACAGATAACTCTGAATTTTGGGATCCTGCGGATTTTCTCTTTTCAAAAGATCCACATAATTGATGATAGATGTCAAAGGCGTCTTAATATCGTGGGACACATTTGTGATCAGCTCTGTTTTCATCCTTTCATCCTTCAAACTTTTTTCCACAGCTGCATCCAGTCCTTCTCCGATCCGGTTAATGTAATCTGCCATCTTTCTCTGCTCTCCGGTCAGTTTATCCAGAGGAATCTTGTACTGAAGTTCTCCATCAGTGATACGTTTCAGACCATCCAGGATCAGCTCACGCCCTCTGGCTTTTTTGAGAAAGCAGATCAGACCCAGAAGATCCAGCACCGCCAAAAGAAAGAGCATCTCCGCCAGTCCCGAGAAAATAAAGGCGCAGAGCAGGAACTGCAGGAAACAGAAAGCTGTAAAAATCAGTGCCGTTTTCACCCGGCTGACTGTATTCTCAGCAAAAAAATTTATGGAATTTCGACACATTTTCCAAAGTTTCCGGCATACTTTCACTGTTAATTTCCATATTTTTCTCAGAAGAGAATTTTTCCAGAGGGTCTTTGCCTTAATTCGTCGTACCAGACTCAACCATCCAATGAAAATCCACACTGCTGTCCATGCCCCGAGAGCAGCTACAAAAAGTACAATGTATTTCAGCTTATCTAAGGAATCTGCCACATTAACTCCCAACCCCAGGATAAGCGCAAACGGAACGCCCCATAATACTGCCACAGCACAGGCGCCAATTTCTGTACACCAACGGTCAAAGAAATTCAGCCGCACAGTTTCTTCCTCATTATTCCGTCCTGCTCCTGCCGTAAGAACAATCAGACAGATCAGAAAAATAAGAGTTCCTGCTGCAAAAAGTATCATGGACGGCATCAGCCATTTGGAATATTTCTCATAATTTTCCGAATCTTCTGCCATGAGATCCTGTACCGGAAAATCTTTGTCTACCCAGGCAGCAAAGACAAATTCCTTATTCTGGTCATCGAGTCCTACGTTTTCCACCATATGCTGCCAGAGGGACAGTCCCATGGAACCGGTAAGATCTTCTGCAAGATGCTGAAGGCCAGAAGCAGTTTTGTCTCCTGCAAAAGTCAGATTGGATCTTCCGTCTTCCGGATCTGTTCCAAGGATCACATAAGGATCTTTCCCGTCCTCCACTTTCTTGATTATTTTTTCGTAATCTCCAGCTTCTGCATTGGACATTATTTTTTCGCCTGACTTTCCCGGATCCGTAACAAGAAGATAGCTGAGATTTGTATTTCCTTTCGAATAGTGCTGTTCCAGCATTTTTTCAGAAGATCGGGCAGTTCTTACCTTATCGAGCGCATCTGTTAATGCCATAAATGCCTGATTCAGTTTTCCTTCCCACTGAGGTTCCTCATTCAGAATATCCAGAATACTGTCTGCGCCTGCCGGAGCAAATGCTTCCGCGATCTGGTAATCAGATTCCCCATTGATTACATTTGTGTAAACCATCTCGCCGTCTTTGTCTCCAACTCCCAGTACACCGGAGTTTAAAATCCCCACATTACTGTCAAGATAATACTGCTCTTCTCCATAATACTCATAAGCTGCATAATCATGATTTTTCAGACACGCCAGAATCCCCTGCTTTGAAAGCTCATCCACACCTGCTGTTCCGGAAGCTTCCGGTTCCAATGGCATATAGTCCTCTGCATACTCTGCATTTTCCTCATACGAGACAGCATCACTGGAAGGCGCCAGAAATTCCAATTCTCCATCCAGGATCTTTTTTTCAAACTCATCATAATACATGTATTCCGGACTTCCGTCCGGCTTTACACAGATCAGAATGTCATCTGTCATAGTATTCCAGTCATCGATCTCTGCCCATTTTTTCAGATCACTGAGCTTATAACTTAATCCGGTAAGCTTCTCCTCCGTGGGATTCCTGTTCTGCAGAATCTCTCCCAGATCAATGTTTTCCCCACCCTGTTCCGAATGAAAAAGTTGTGTATATGCCAAAGCATGAAGCACTTTATAAGTATTATCATACATACTTCGTTCAAAGCTACGGGATTCCAGATAGTTTCCTTTATCCAGAGGGTTCACGCCCATGCTCATGATTCCTGCCGCAGACGTTCCTCCTGCTGCTGCAGCCGTAAGGGAAGCAATTCCCACCACTGCGGCCACAGTTTTCACCATGCCGTTTCTATACCATTTTTTCTTCATAAAAATTACCCCTTTCCAGACACCTGATATATAATTTTCCTGCTTTCTGCTGTTCTGTTAAAGCTTTTCCACCTTATAACCCAGCCCCCATACTACCTTCAGATATCTGGGATCCTTTGGATTAATCTCGATTTTTTCCCGTATATGCCGGATATGCACTGCCACAGTATTATCTGCTGCAATCGCTTCCTCGTTCCAGATATTCTCATAAATCTGATTAATGGAAAAAACTTTTCCCATGTTTTTTACAAGAAAAAGGAGAATCCTGTACTCAATAGGCGTCAGCTTCACAGACTCTCCGTCTACCTGTACCTCCTTGCGGTCATCATCGATGATCAGACCGCCCGTCTCATAAACATTTGCTTTTTTCTGTGATGCCGCTCCAAGCTGGGTATATCTGCGAAGCTGAGATCTGACTCTGGCCACCAGCTCCAATGGGTTAAAGGGCTTTGTCACATAATCATCTGCTCCTACGTTCAATCCCAGAATCTTATCTGCATCTTCAGATTTTGCCGAGAGAATGATAATAGGAAGGGGATTCTCCTCCCGGATCCTGAGAGTTGCCCGTATCCCGTCCAGTTTCGGCATCATCACATCAATCACCAGCAGATCCACCGGATTGTCCCGTAATTTTCGAAGAGCCTCCTCTCCGTCATAAGCTTTCAGAATATGATGACCCTCCTGTGAAAGATAAATCTCTATTGCATCCACAATTGCTCTGTCATCATCACAAACCAGTATTTCTGCCACGTCCTTGTACCTCCTAAAAAAATAAGTGCTGCATCGGATCATAAAATCTTTTCTGTGTTCCGTTATCTAAAGAATATCAGGTCAGCTTTAAGATAAATGGGGTAATTTCTTAAGAAATTCTTATTTTTACAGTATATCATAAGGAATTCCAGAAGCAAAGTATCCTGTGTATGAACTCTCTTTTACAGGGAATACTGATATTATTCTTTTCATCACATTTTACTTGACAAAATCACTACAGTTTTATACAATATCAGTAACCATTATTGTTATCAAAGAGAAAGGAGGGTGCTTATGGCTGCATTAAAGTACAGCAGACAGCGCGAATCCATCAAGGAATTTCTGATGACACGCACAGATCACCCCACCGCTGATATGGTATATGAGAATATGAAACTAATCTACCCGAATATCAGTCTGGGAACTGTGTACCGCAATCTTTCTCTGCTTTCTGATCTTGGCGAGATCAAAAAACTTGCCAGTTTCGGTGGTGCTGACCGTTTTGATGGAAGGATAGAGCCTCATTGTCACTTTATGTGTACAGACTGTGGCTGTGTGACAGATCTTGAAACGGAAAACATGCAGGATATCCTGAAAAGAGCCGGCGAACATTTTAACGGCAAGATTACTGACTGCAGCGCCAGATTCTTTGGAGTGTGTGAAGATTGCATGAAAAGAGAAAAAAATTAAGAATTTCACTTGACATTTACAAAACAGTGTGGTAAATTATAGACATAGTAAAACAGTAACGATTACTATTATTAAAAAATAATTCATTAAAGAAAAGGAGATTTAAATTATGGCTAAATGGGTATGTAGTGTATGCGGTTATGTTTACGAAGGAGAAAATGCACCGGAGGTATGTCCAATCTGTAAAGCTCCAGCTGAAAAATTCACAAAACAGGAAGAGGGCATGACATGGGCTGCAGAGCATGTTGTAGGCGTAGCTCAGGGCGTTAGCGAAGATATCCTTGCTGACCTTCGTGCAAACTTTGAGGGCGAGTGCTCTGAAGTTGGTATGTATCTTGCAATGGCAAGAGTTGCTCACAGAGAGGGATATCCGGAAATCGGTCTCTACTGGGAGAAAGCAGCTTACGAAGAAGCTGAGCATGCTTCCAAATTTGCAGAACTTCTTGGCGAAGTTGTAACTGACAGCACAAAGAAAAACCTCGAAATGCGTGTTGCAGCTGAAAACGGCGCTACAGCAGGTAAATTCGACCTTGCAAAACGTGCAAAAGCTGCTAACCTTGATGCAATCCATGACACAGTTCATGAGATGGCTCGTGACGAGGCAAGACACGGAAAAGCATTCCAGGGTCTTCTTGAGAGATACTTTGGCTAAAAAGAAAACCCCGGAGAGCTTCTCCGGGGTTTTCTTTTATCATCATGATTAAAAATAAGGAGGAACATCTATGTCAAAATATACCGGAACCAAAACCGAAAAAAATCTGATGGAAGCGTTTGCCGGAGAATCCCAGGCAAGAAATAAATATACTTATTTTGCTTCCGCTGCCAAAAAGGCCGGCTATGAGCAGCTGGCAGCTCTCTATCTGGAAACAGCAGATCAGGAAAAAGAACATGCCAAAATGTGGTTCAAGGAATTTCACGGCATCCATGACATTGAAGCCAATCTGGAAGACGCTGCTGCAGGCGAAAACTACGAGTGGACAGATATGTATGCCCGTATGGCAAGAGAAGCCCGGGAAGAAGGTTTTGAAGAACTTGCCGAAAAATTTGAAGGTGTTGCCAGAGTAGAAGCCGCTCATGAAGCGCGCTACAAAAAACTTCTGGAATCCTACAAAGCAGACAAAACCTTTAAGGGCGATGCTCCTCTTGGCTGGAAATGCCGTAACTGCGGATATATCCACATGGACGAAGAAGCTCCGGAAATCTGCCCGGTATGCGCACATCCAAGAGCTTATTTTGAACGCAAGGTAGAAAATTATTAAAATTCACGTTGCAGGAAAGGGCGGATTATGATTTTTGTCTGTAAATGACATGCAGGGCGCAGCCTTGTTAGCGAGGCTTCCGTAGGTAAGCCTGTGTTAGCTGCTGCCACCGAGCACATTGTCTGAGCCGTCAGGCGAGTTTGTGCAAATGGCAGCAAATCAGCGCACAGGTTTACCAGGAAACACAGCACAGCACATGATTTGCCTTTTTCTCATATACATCGTCTGCAGAAAGCAAGAAATAAAATTCCGTCTCATCCTCACAACCAGAAATTTACTGTGCTGCTTCTCCCACGCGATTATACACCGTCACCGCATCTGCAATATGAGGTGTTGTTCCGCTGCTGCTTGAAGCGCCTGCCGTAACCAGAATATACTCTACGCCCTCGATTTCTGCAAAGCTTGCCAGGCAATGGCCGGCCTCTCCGGTATATCCTGTTTTTCCGCCCATGATCTTTCCTCCGGTGACTGCTGCGTCAGAAAGATTCTTAAACATGGTGCTGTAATAAGTTATTCCATCCGGGTGGATATTGGTAGAAGGCGTGGAATGCCAGGGGCTTTCGATGATTTCCCGGAAGGTATCATTTTTCAGAGCAGCCTTCAAAAGAATCGCCATATCTCTGGCTGTACTGTAATGTTCCAAATCATGCAGTCCTGTAGAATTCATAAAATGTGTATCTTTCATTCCCAGTTTATCTGCTTTTTTGTTCATTAATTCTACAAAGCCTTCCTCTGAGCCTGCAATTGTATCTGAAAGAGCAATACAGCACTCTGCGCCGGATGGAAGCATTACCCCATACAACAGGTCGATCACCCGCACCGTCTCTCCTGGCTGAAAGCCTGCCTGAGTCGCATTCTGCTCATAAAGTCCCACAAACATTTCCTGGGTCAAAGTAATCTCCTTATTCAGATTTCTCAGTTCTTCGATCGCAACCAGACAGGTCATCATCTTGGTAAGAGATGCCGGATACATCTGTTGGTCTGCATTGATCTCTCCCACAGTTTTCCCGTTACGTGCCTGGATCAAAATTGCATAAGAGCTGTTGATCCCACTCAGATCCAACTCTTTGACCACCGGTTTTTTCAGTTCTCCCATCCAGGCTCCTATTCCGGATCCCCATTCGATCAGCAGTTCCAGTCCAAAAAACACAAACACTACAGCCAGCACAAAAAGAAGCGTCTGTCTCTGTCTTCGCTTTCTTTTTCTGCTTCTGTATCTTCTTTTGTCCACCATAAGCCCTCTCTTTCCTCTGCAATTTTCCACCTATTATAAAAGGATAATCTGGAAATTCACTCTAAAATACGCATAGTCTGTTTATATTTTATCATATTCTGCAAAGGATTTGTAATATCGTTTCCGATATTTCAGTTCTGTATAAGCAGTGATATCCTTCATATACTTCAGGTCAAAGGCTCCTCCTACCACTCCCACAACAGGAATTCCCTGAAGGAACTTCATATAAAGCAGTTCTCTTGAAAGAATTCCGGCTGTCTCTTCTATGATTTCATCCAGAGAACCTCCATCCAGAGACTTCTCATCCTCCAGATAGGAATCCACCTTCTCATTTGCCCGTTTCTGTTCTTCTCCATAAGCAGTCGCCCCCTGGATCAACAGAAGTATCCACTTTTTTTCAGTTTGTGTATCATAGGAATACCCATATTTCAATGCGATCTGATAAATACTGCGAAACAGAAAACCTGTAAATACCGGAATATCCGGAATTCCCACTCCGATGATTCCCATTCCGATTCCCGCAGCACCGGAGGCAAGCGTATTCCGCCTTCCGGTAGAACCAGCCTCTTTTCTCATAGTTTTCAAAGATTTCCGATCACTTTTGATCTGATTTGCATAATCATGAATCTTAAAATCCTTTTCCATTTCTTCTTTTTTGTAGGTTTTTTCAATAACAGAAATCCCTTTTACAAAAATAAGCCTAAAAGCGCTGGAAAAAGCCTTTTTCAGTGTCTCCTGAAGCTTATCCGGAATCTTATCCTCCAGAAATCTGTTCAGTCGGCTGTCATTTTCTTCCTGCCGACGCCGCAGAAATCTTTCTTCCTGTTTTTTCAGCAGGATCATTTCCTTCTGAATAGGTGTTTTTCTTTTCATCATAGATCTGCTCCTATTCCTTTTATACAAAAAGAGCACTCCTCAAAGGAATGCTCTTTTTTTTACATTTATTAAGCTAATTTCGCCGGGTTGATCTTCACACCAGGTCCCATTGTCGGAGCGATTGTTACGCTTCTCAGGTACTGACCTTTCAGAGTGCTCGGACGAGCCTTAACGATAGCTTCGATAAGCGTCTGGAAGTTGTCGCTTAACTGTTCCTCAGTAAAGGATGCTTTACCTACCGGAACATGGATGATATTGGTTTTGTCAAGACGATACTCAATCTTACCTGCTTTGATATCATGAACCGCTTTTGTAACGTCCATAGTTACAGTTCCGGCTTTCGGGTTCGGCATAAGACCTTTTGGTCCAAGTACACGACCCAGACGTCCTACAACGCCCATCATGTCCGGTGTAGCAACAACAACGTCGAAATCAAGCCATCCTTCGTTCTGGATCTTCGGAATCAGGTCCTCAGCTCCTACGAATTCTGCGCCTGCAGCTTTTGCTTCCTCAGCTTTTGCATCCTTAGCGAATACAAGTACACGAACTTTTTTACCAGTTCCATGAGGCAGAACAACTGCTCCACGGATCTGCTGATCTGCATGACGTCCATCGCAGCCTGTACGGATATGAACTTCGATAGTCTCGTCAAACTTAGCAACTGCTGCTTTTTTCACAAGGCTGATAGCCTCTGCGGTATCATATAATGTTGCGCGGTCTACTGCTTTTGCAGCTTCCACGTATTTCTTTCCTCGTTTCATTTCTATAACCTCCTGTGGTAATTGCGGGGATTTCCCTCCCACTTCATAATTGTAGTTTCTCTATTTGGCAATCTTAAGGGAAGATCAGTCTACAACTTCGATTCCCATACTTCTTGCAGTACCTGCAATCATGCTCATAGCTGCTTCAAGAGATGCTGCATTTAAATCTTTCATCTTCAGCTCTGCGATTTCCTGAACCTGAGCCTTTGTCACTTTTGCAACCTTGTTTTTGTTCGGTACGCCGGAACCGGATTTGATGTTAGCTGCCTTCTTAAGAAGAACTGCTGCCGGCGGAGTTTTGGTTATGAAGCTGAAACTTCTGTCTGCATAAACAGTGATCACAACCGGGATGATCAGATCGCCCTGATCTGCTGTTCTGGCATTGAACTCTTTTGTGAACTGTACAATGTTTACACCGTGCTGACCAAGAGCCGGACCTACCGGCGGTGCTGGGGTTGCCTTGCCAGCCGGAATCTGTAATTTGATATAACCTGTTACTTTTTTTGCCATTTTTCGGCACCTCCTATGTGGTATTGGCGGGGGTTTTTCCCTCCCACTTGAATGTGTTACGCTTTCTTAATTTCTGCGAAACTTATTTCTACCGGCGTTTCGCGGCCGAACAATTCAACATTGATGGTAACTGTCTGCTTCTGAGTATTAATTGCAGTAACAACCCCGGCAGTATCCTTCCAGGCTCCGCCTGCAACAACTACCATATCGCCTTCTGCAAAGTCAACCCGGATGTTCTCTTCCTTGATTCCCAGCGGACGCATCTCCTCTTCTGTAAGGGGTACGGGCTTGGATCCCGGACCTACAAAGCCGGTTACGCCTCGGGTATTGCGGACAACATACCAGGTATCATCATTCATGACCATGTTGAGAAGCACATATCCCGGGAACATCTTCTTCTGAACCTGTTTCGAAGTACCGTTTCTCATCTCTACAACATCTTCAAGCGGAACGCGGACTTCCAGGATCTGATCCTCCAGGTGTCTGTTTTCAATTGTTTTTTCAATGTTTGCTTTTACTTTGTTTTCATACCCGGAATAGGTATGAACGACATACCATTTCGCTTCTGACATACAATCACCGTTATCCTTATTTTATGATAAGATTAATACCTTCCAGAATTGCTGAATCCATAATGCTGATCATCACAGCCAGAATGATCGTGACTACAGAGACAACCACTGTCTGTTTCGCCAGTGTAGCTTTATCGGTCCATACAATCTTGTTGAACTCTGCTTTCAGTCCCTTAAACCATGATTTCTTCTGGGTCTTCTGAGTTTTGCCAGTAGATTTTTCTTTCTCTTGCATAATTTAACCTCACAATTCTCTGTGATTACTTCGTTTCCTTGTGCAGAGTGTGTTTACGGCAGAACTTACAATATTTCTTGGTCTCAAGACGCTCAGGATGATTTTTTTTCTCCTTTGTCATATTGTAGTTACGCTGCTTGCACTCCGTACATGCCAATGTAATCTTAACGCGCACAACTTCCACCTCCAGTGTTTTCATTTGCATGGTCTTCCTTTGCCTTCTCCTGCTCATGCAGGTTTCCGGGCATAAAAAAAAGACCCAACTTCCATGTCGCTTGTCAAGTTTAGCACAGAATATATATTGAAGTCAAGTCTTTTCATTGAATTTACGAAGTTTTTCTATATTACAAAACAGACACCTCTTCCCTGTTCTGACAGAGGACTTCTCATTCTGTTTTATTTATATAGGAAAGAGTTTCTTCCAGATTCTTTATTTTCCCCTTGTAAAACTCTTATTCCTAGTGTATGATATAAAAGGTTCAAACCCTTTTTCGACAGTTTTCTGTTGCAAAAGGGTTTCAGTTATATCTTATTAAAATATAGGAGCGGATTTTATGTTTAAAAGATTCATGGATGACATGAAGAAGTATTGGAAATATGCCATATACTCTTCCAAGGCCCAGTTAAAATCCGAGATCGCCAATTCGTATCTGAACTGGCTGTGGTGGATTCTGGACCCTCTTTGCTTTATGCTGATTTATGTGTTTATGTTTGGTTATGTATTTAGATCCAACGAACCATACTTTGCAGTTTTTGTCTTTATTGGAATCACTATGTGGGATTTCTTTAACAAATGTCTGGTACAGAGTGTCCGGGTAATCAAAAATAATAAGGCAATTGTTTCCAAGGTATATATACCGAAGTTCATACTTCTGTTTATCAAAATGGGGGTAAATGGTTTCAAAATGTTTATTTCCGTTTTGATTATTGTTGCTATGTTGGCTGTATGGAGGGTTCCCATTACCTGGAATATCCTGTACTGTATCCCGATCCTCCTTACTTTGTTTGTGTTGGTATTTGGATTCAGTTGTTTTCTTTTGCATTATGGTGTATTTGTGGAAGACCTTTCCAATGTCCTGAATATTGCGCTGAGACTGCTTTTTTACCTTACCGGTATATTCTGGAATATTATGGACCGACTTCCAGCCCCCTATAATGCCTATATTGGAAAAGGCAATCCCATTGCTTTTCTCCTTACCTCCATGCGAGAATGTGTCATATATGGAAATACCCCGCACCGCAAACTTCTTCTTTTCTGGTTTGCGATCGGTATGGTCATCAGTATTCTGGGAATCCGTAAAATCTACAAAAATGAAAACAGTTATGTAAAGGTGATATAATATGGAAGAGCAACATGCAATTGAAGTGACTGATCTTGTAATCAGCTATCAGAATCTGAAAAAAACTTCTATCAAAAAAAGCCTCCTGCAGTTTAAACGCAACCACGTTGACCGCTTTGTTGCCGTCAAGGGAATTTCCTTTTACGTGCGTCAGGGAGAAATTCTGGGCATCATCGGCAAAAACGGAAGCGGAAAATCAACCACCCTCAATGCACTGGCAGGAATCTTCTCTCCTGACAGCGGCACTATTGATCTGAAGGGACACAGCATCTCTCTTCTTTCAATCGGTGTAGGATTTCAGACAGAAATGACCGGAAGAGAAAACATTACTCTTTCCGGAATGCTTCTTGGCTTCTCTGAGGCTGAGGTCAAGGCCAAGGAACAGGAAATTGTTGACTTTGCAGAGCTTGGTGAATTTATTGACATGCCTGTGAGAACCTACTCCAGTGGTATGTACTCCAAACTGGCGTTTTCCATTACCGCCATTCTGGAAACAGACATCATGCTGATTGATGAAGTTCTCAGTGTAGGCGATCAGAAATTCAAGAAAAAGAGCTACAACAAAATGAAAAGCCTGATTTCCAACAAAGACCGGACAGTCGTAATCGTATCACACAGTATTGAAACCCTGAAAGAACTCTGTGATACAGTTATGTGGATGCATGACGGACAGATCAAACGTATCGGAGAGCCGGAGCCTGTACTTAAAGAATATGTAAACTTTATGGAAAAAAGCTGACCGCTCACAAAAAGGCTGTGGGAGGATTTTATAAAATTCTCCCACAGCCTTTTTTATTTACTTCCTCTCAGAAACAACTGATAAAACTTTTCCCTCATTCCCCCGGGTATCAGACTTACCGTCGTCCGAACCACACAGTTTTTTATATATCTTTCTTTTGTAATAAACTTCTGATCCAGCAAATATCTCTGGAACCTCAACAGCCATCTCAGATAGGAAAGCCCTCCTCTGCGGCTGTACATCCCATTTCCCGTGCGCATATCCAGCACCGGATCCTGAATATTATATCCTTCCGCTCCGTTCATAAGCATACGGATCCACAGACAGTAATCTTCAAATCCAGGAAAATTCTGGTAATTTCCAGCCTTCAGAACCTCCTCTTTCCGGTACATAACACAGGGATGATTAAAAGGATTTCTTTTTGCCGCATAATTTCTTATCTCTGCCGAAGTCCTTGGAAGAATCCGGAATCGCTGCAGATCTCCGGGAGTTTCTGCAAATTCTTCAAGTGTTCCGCTGACAATGGCATATCCGTCCTGTTCCAGTATACGAAACTGTTTTTCACACCGATCCGGTCTGCTGATATCGTCACTGTCCATTCTTGCGATCACGGAACAGCGGCATCTTGGAACGCCTGTCCGCAGGGCATAGCCAAGTCCCCTGTTTTCCTTTAGCCGAATACATTGAAGCCTGTCTCCCAGCTTTTTCTCTGCCCAGTGGATCACCCCTTCCAGTTCTCTGGTAAGAGGACCGTCACACACAAGAACAAAATCCGAAAACGGAAGGGTCTGGACAAGCATACTTTCGATACTCTGACGGAAAAAAATCGGATCTTCTTTTTTGTAAACGGCCATCAGTACTGAATATGTTTCCTGTTTATCCGTACTCATAGGCTACTCCTTGATCCTTGTATTATGATGGTTCATCTCACCTGCTTTTGGAGGATTCCAATATTCTCCATACATCTGCTTCAGTACAAAATCATAATCATAAGGTCCCCGCAGATTCACATCCTCAAAAGCATAATCCGCTCCATGTCCGTAACAATTTTTGTGGAACATTTCTTTCAATTTATGGATACCCATAAAATTCACCAGATACGGCGACCTGTCATAATCATATTTCTGCATCAGCCGATCCAGCCGCTGCAGTTCTCTGGAGGTGCGGAAAATCTTTTCTACAGGAAGTATCTTTCCCACCATGATCAGAAGACGTTCATGGAAAGGTCTGTCCTGGCGTTTCATATCAATGTTTGTAGAAAAAAGTGAATAATTCACTCTGGCTCTTGCCACAAGAAGGCGGAAGCAGTGGATTTTTCTCAGGACATTGTTTCCAGGTATCCCATCCAGCGGAAAAATATCGATCCACGCATCTTTTTCTCTGTCTACCAGAGCGGATTCATCTACTACCTTTACCCTGCTGTCTGTCATCCTTGGTACATAATGGGTATAGCCCTCTGACTTCTGATAATTCAGGTAATGAAAATAATCCGGCAGTTCTTTCTCCACGATCTTCTCAAATTTCTCAAAATCCGGTCTCGGCATTCCCACATCCACATCATCATCCCAGGGGATAAATCCTTTATGACGTACAGCCCCCAGAAGGGTTCCTCCCAGAGCATAATATCTCAGATGGTACTTGTCACAGATGCGCAGAAATTCCTTCAGGATATCCAGTTCTACAAGCTGAAGCCTGCGCAGATCATCTCTGCTCTTTTCGTCCGTATATTCACTCATTTTTTTCCTCCTCTGACGGATTTTTCACAGAATCCTTCAGCGCATTCTTCTGATTATCGTCTACCCCTTCCGATACTTCTTTCTGGCAGAAGATCTTCATAGTCATAAGAAGAAGCTTCAAATCCAGGAAAAACGAATAATTCTCAATGTAAAAAAGATCCAGCTTCAGCTTATCATAAGGTGTAGTATTATATTTTCCATAAACCTGGGCATATCCCGTCAGACCTGCCTTTACTTTCAAACGGTAATAGAATTCCGGCAGTTCTTTCTGATACTCATGCATAATGCATTTTCTCTCCGGGCGGGGTCCCACCAGTGACATATCTCCAACAAAGATATTAAACAGCTGCGGCAGTTCGTCCAGGTGAAGATTTCTGAGCACTCTTCCCACAGGAGTAATTCTGCTGTCGTTTTTGGATGCCAGACGGGCGCCGTTTTTCTCAGAATCCACACACATGCTGCGAAATTTAAAGATACGGAACTCTCTGCCGCCAAGAGTAAGGCGGTCCTGCCGATAAAATACCGGACCTCCGTCATAAAGTTTCACCATAAGAGCAATGATCACCATAATGGGAGATGTGATAATAATCCCTGCACCGGATACTATAATATCCAGCATCCGCTTCATAAAGCGCTGCTCAATAGACAGTCCCATATTTTTTGCTACAAGAAGTGGTGTATCAAACAGATGGATCCGTTCGCTTCCCATAAGAATCACATCCGAGATCTTAGGGCTCATATAACAGCGGATCGAATGAGCAAAACAATATTTCAGATATCTATTTCTGATATTGGATGGAAGATCCCAAATAATTACACCCTCATAGTCACGCATCATTTTATGGATTTCTTTTTCTCCGGCATCCACATGAACCATTCCGCTGATATTGTATTTATCGCTTCTGGAATTCATTTTATGGATCAGGTCTCCCGGATCCCTGTCTCCGTGGATCACCAGAAGCTTGCGCGCACCATAAAGTCTGGAGTAAATATATCTGGAACCCCAGATCCACAGTATGATGATAACGAACTGTACCAGTGTCATCTGTACCATAGGCCAGGGGTCCAGAAACCATCGGTTAATCAGTGTAATCTGGAGGTAGGTAATGATATTGGTACAGATGGTTGCAAGAATCATAGAATAAAACACATCGATCCGCTTTAAATACCCAACTCTGAGCCCTCCGTAAAATTTGGAGAACATAAAACTGATCAGCGCATAAATAGCAATCAGCACCCAGTTTCCTTTTCTCCAGAAAGGCTCAAAAATAAGTCCTCTGTAAAAATCGTACCATATATAGGCAAACACTGCCGTCTGGGCAATAACCACAATACTTGCAAGACAATATACTGTAAATCTTTTAAAATCATCTCTGTTTTTCAAAAAACATCCCTCTTATCTTTTTTACCAGATGACATCCGGCATCCGGACTGTTTTATTTTTACCTCTTAACCCTGTTATTATAACGTATAACCGGGATTCCGTCCAGTGATTCACATATTCTTCATTTCTGCTGTTATTTATTTGTGAATATTGATGGATATTTTTCACCCTCTGTTTTTGTCGAACCCTGAAATTATTTGTCATATTTTACATATTCATTTTAGTTTGTTTCGATATTCGATACATTTTCAACAAAATTTGTTTAACTTTTTTGCATTTTTTCACATTAACTTATGGTAATTTCCATACAAAAATTGTATAATAAGAAAGTACAAGCATATAAAAGGAAAGTGAGGGTTCACTATGAAACAAAACAACATGTTAGCGATGATCTTAGCTGGCGGACGTGGCAGCAGACTCCATGAGCTTACAAACAAAGTGGCTAAACCCGCAGTTTCATACGGTGGAAAATACCGCATTATTGATTTTCCTTTAAGTAACTGTGCCAACAGTGGAATCGATATTGTAGGTGTTCTTACACAGTATGAATCCGTTCTTCTCAACAGCTATGTCGCTGCTGGCGGACGCTGGGGATTGGACGCGAGAGAAAGCGGTGTCTTCGTACTCCCGCCCCGTGAAAAAGCAGATGCAGACCTGGATGTTTATCGTGGAACTGCTGATGCAATTTCACAAAACATCGATTTTATTGATAAATATGCCCCGGAATATGTCCTGATCCTTTCCGGTGACCATATTTATAAAATGAATTACGCAAAAATGTTGGCTTATCACAAAGAGATGAACGCAGATGCTACCATCGCCGTAATCGAAGTTCCTATGAAAGAAGCGAGCCGTTTCGGTATCATGAACACAGATGAAGAAGGTCATATTGTGGAATTTGAAGAAAAACCGGAACATCCGAAGAGCAACCTTGCTTCCATGGGTATTTATATCTTCAACTGGAAGCTTCTTCGCAAAATGCTCCTTGCAGATATGAAGGATGCAGATTCTCATCATGATTTTGGTAAGGATATCATCCCTACACTTCTTGCTGACAACAAAACTCTTGCAGCTTACAAATATCAGGGTTACTGGAAGGATGTCGGAACTATCGACTCTCTCTGGGAAGCAAATATGGATCTTCTCAACAGCAGCAACGAACTGGATCTCAACGATCCTACCTGGAAGATCTATACCGAAGATATCCCTGCGCTTCCTCAGTACATCGGTCCCGATGCCAATGTTGACAAGGCCTTTATCACTCAGGGCTGTGTTGTAGAAGGCGAAATCAAAAATTCCGTACTTTTCACCGGTGCCAGAGTAGGCAAGGGCGCCCGGATCATCGACAGTGTTCTTATGCCAGGCGTTGTAGTAGAAGACGGCGCTGTTGTACAGCGTGCTCTTGTGGCTGAAAATATAACGATCGGAGCAGGCGCTGTTGTAGGAAACGCTGACAGTGAACATATCGAGCTTGTGTCCAAACGTGTAAAGGGGGTAGAATAAGATGGCTAACGCACTTGGAATTATTTCAGCTTCTGCAACTCATATTAAAGTAGAAGGACTTCAGCAGTACCGTCCCATCGGCGCATTCTCCTTCCTCGGAAGATATCGTGTGATCGACTTCCCTATCTCCAACATGAGCAACAGCGACATTGACCGCATTCAGGTATACATAAGACGCAAACCTCGTTCTCTGGTAGAGCACCTTGGTACAGGCCGTCATTATAATATCAACTCCAAACGCGGCAAACTGCAGATCCTGTTCTCACAGAACAGTTCTGAAAACGATGTTTACAATACAGATATTGCTGCTTATTATGAAAACATCGAAATGATCCAGATATCTCATCAGCAGTATGTTGTGATCGCTCCTAGTTATATGGTTTATGCAGAGAATTATGACGCTCTCCTTCAGACACATATGGAATCCGGAGCAGATATCACTCTCCTGTATCATTCTGTAGACAATGCAAAAGAATCCTTCCTGAACTGTGATGTTCTGAACCTGAACAGACAGAAGGGTGTGGAATCCATTGAGAAAAACCGCGGAAGTGCGAAAAACCGCAACATCTTCATGGATACCTATATAATGAAAAAAGATCTTTTCGTAGATCTGATCCTGAAGGCAAGAAAGATGTCCTCCATGATCACACTGCCGCAGATCGTAAATGCATCCTGCAGCGAACTGGATATCCGTGGTGTGTCTCATAAAGGATATTTTGCTACTATTACAGACTTCAAGAGCTATTTTGATGCAAACATGTCTCTGATCGACCTGAAAACCGCTCAGAACCTGTTTAACCCTGAATGGCCAATCTACACCAGAACAAACGATTCCTGCCCGACCCAGTATTTTGACAGTGCAGATGTTAAAAATTCTGTTATCTCCAATGGCTGTCTCATTGAAGGAAATGTTGAAAATTCTGTAATCGGACGTGGATGCCAGATCAAGAAGGGCGCAGTTGTCAAAAACTGTGTAATTCTTGCCAATAATATAATCGGTGAAGATGTTCATGTAGAAAATCAGGTAATTGATAAATGGGCACAAATCACCAAAGAAAGAGAAATCGTTGCTGACAGCGATCATCCGGGATATATCAGAAGAGATGATATCCTGTAAATAAGACAGTCTCCCATAGGATTCGGAGCTTTACAGTCTCTGGCTTCCTATGGGAGATTTTTTATTTCTATTCTCATTTCAGAATCTCCTCTTTTTTCAGGAATCACTGTTTCCATTAAATAAAACACCATTTTATCTATAACTTTTAGCTTATCAGTTCTATATATATTATATATTTTACAAATAATTCTTTCTATGCTACACTTTTCTTGAAAGAAGAAAAATACGGAGGTTCTTATGAAGAAGGATTACACTAAGCTATGGACTTTATTCCGCTCCATGTTTGTATTAAGCGCCTGCACATTTGGCGGCGGCTTTGTCATCGTATCTCTTATGAAAAAAAAATATGTGGAAGAACTGCAATGGCTGGAAGAAGATGAAATGCTGGATGTCACAGCGATCACCCAGTCTGCCCCCGGCCCGCTTCCGGTAAATGCTTCTGTGATTATCGGCTACCGGATCGCAGGCATCGTCGGATCGCTGACCGCGATCCTCGGAACCATCCTTCCGCCTATGATCATCATTTCTGTGATCTCTCTGTTTTATGAACAGTTCCGAACCAACCCCTATATCAGTACAGCGCTTCAGGTCATGCGCGCCGGAGTGGCTGCAGTGATCTTTGATGTAGTGATCAACCTTGCCCAACATGTATTGGGCACAAAAAGACTCCTGTATATTGCCATGATGATTGTTGCATTTATCGCAACCTGTCTTTTGGATGTCAGCGCCATGCTGGTGATCCTGACCTGTCTCGGCATCGGAATACTGGACCTTATTTTTCAGACATATAAAATAAAACACGGGGGACTCACATAATGCTGTTACTTAAATTATTTTTTGCTTTTGTCCAGGTAGGTATGTTCAGTGTCGGCGGAGGATATGCCGCTATTCCGCTGATTCAGGAACAGATCGTGGATATTTACGGACTGATGACACTCAGTGAATTTTCAGATCTGATCACCGTAGCAGAAATGACGCCCGGTCCTATTTCCATTAACTCCGCAACCTTTGTAGGAATGAGGATTGCAGGCATACCAGGTGTCCTGCTTTGTACCTTAGGATGTATCCTTCCATCCTTCTGTATCTGTCTGACACTGGCACATTTTTATTATAAATATCGTACGGTCAGCGGTGTACAGACCGTACTGGGCGCCATGCGTCCGGCTGTCGTAGCGCTGATTGCCTCTGCCGGAACCTCGATCCTGATGCTGGGACTCTTTCAGGCTGAACTGCCCCACATTGTGCTGAGTGATATCCGTTGGATTGAATTTGGGATCTTTGTCGTATCCCTGTTTATTTTAAGAAAATACAAAGCCAGCGCTATTGCCATTATTCTTGGCAGCGGTGCTGCAGGTACTGTTCTCTATGCTCTTTCCGGAGCAATTTCATGATTCAGGAGGAAGAAGTCTATGACCATTCGACATTTGGAAATCTTTACAGCCGTCGCGGATGCAGGCAGCATGAGTAAGGCTGCAAAGCTTCTGCACATTTCTCAGCCGGGTATCAGTCAGGCAGTTTCCGAGCTGGAGCGTTATTACAGCATAAAGCTGTTTGAACGGCTTTCACAGAAATTATATCTGACAAGAGAAGGAGAGCTTCTGCTCTCTTTTTCCCGTCATATTCTGGATTCCTTTGACAAAATGGAGGAAGCCATGCACCATGCCACACAAAAAGCCAGCCTGCATATCGGCTGCAGCGTTTCTGTAGGCACCTGCCTGATCAATGAAATTCTGGATGAAGCAGAAAAACAGCTGCCCAACTGCTCTTTTCAGGTAACTGTAACAAATTCCACCCATATCGAACAGGCCATTCTTGACAGTCAGGTCGATGTAGGGATTGTGGAAGGAACCATACGAAATGAAAACCTCATTGTCCTTCCGGTCTGCGAAGACGAGCTGGTCATGGTATGTGGAAAAGATCATCCTCTCGCCCGCCTGGATTCCATTGCCCTCCCAATGCTCCAAAATCAGGATTATGCAAGCAGAGAAAGCGGAAGCACAGACCGTAATCAGTTTGAACAGCTTCTGGAAGAACAGGACATCCACTTAAACCGAACCTTCCGCAGTACCAGTACCGACGCTATCAAAAACACTGTGATCTGCGGAAGAGGAATTGCCCTGTTCTCCAAAAGAATGGTTGCCAGAGAAGTGAACGACGGGGATATGGTAGTCCTTCCTCTGGAGGATGTCCGCGTAACCCGGAATATCCACTTTGTCATCCATAAAAACAAGTACGTTTCCACAGAGATACAGACCCTGAAGGAAATCTGTTCCGGATACGAAAAAAATATCTGTATTTAAAGAGATTGAGGATTTTTATTTCTTGTTTCCCACATACGATGCATATGAGAAACAGAAATCCTTCCGGCAGTTCCTGGCCTTTGGCCGGTTGCCAGAAGCAGAAGCTTAGAATTTTCCAAGGCTCGAACCAGCTTTTGCAACTGAAGAATCCACTCCTGCATGTCATTTACAGACAAAAATTCATATTCCCCCATTCCCATACTAGAATTTTCGGAATCTTTCATACCGTTTCTTCAGCAATTCTTTTTCCGGTATTTTTTCGTATTGTTTCAGGAAGTCTGCAATCCCCTCGTCCAGTCTATCTGTCACATGAAAGAGGTTTTCTTCCTTCAGTTCCTTTGGCTCGGGAATGATCTTTTCAATAATCTTCTGTCTGTAAAGATCAGCAGCTGTCAGTTTCATAACTTCCGCAGCTTCTTTTGCCTTGCTGCTGTCCTTCCAGAGAATACTGGCAAAGCCTTCCGGGGAAAGGATGGAGTAAACAGCGTTTTCCAGCATCCATACCTGGTCTCCTGCCGCAAGGGCAAGTGCGCCTCCGCTTCCTCCCTCTCCTGTTACAACCGTCAGTACCGGAACTGTCAGACCTGCTATTTCCATCAGGTTTTCTGCAATGGCAGCTCCCTGACCTCGTTCTTCTGCCTCGATCCCGCAGAATGCCCCGGGGGTATCAACAAAGCAGATTACCGGACGGTGGAATTTTTCTGCCTGTTTCATAAGACGGAGCGCCTTACGATAGCCTTCCGGCATGGGCATCCCAAAATTGCGGTAAATATTTTCTTTTGTGCCGTTTCCTTTTTCCTGGGCGATCACTGTAACCGGAATTCCGTGAAAAGCGGCAACACCGCCGATCACTGCCGGATCGTCTCCATAGTTCCGGTCTCCGTGAAATTCTGTAAAATCCGTAAACAGTGCGCGGATATAGGCACTCCCTGAAGGACGATCCGGTCTGCGGGAAGCCTGCACTCTCTCCCATGGAGTAAGAGAAAGAGAGGATTTCTGTCCTTTTCCTGTAGATGATATTGTCTCAGATCTGTTCTGCTCCTTTGTCTCTTCGGGATCAATGAACCTGAAGGAATCTATGACAGATCTGTCTTTTTTCTCATGAAGCTTTAATACTTTTGTCAGTGTTCGCTTCAGATTTTCTCTCTCCACAATGGCATCCACAAATCCGTGCTCCAGAAGAAACTCTGCTCTCTGAAAACCTTTCGGAAGCTTCTGGCGGATGGTCTGTTCAATAACTCTTGGTCCGGCAAAGCCGATCAATGCCCCCGGTTCTGCCAGGATCACATCTCCCAGCATGGCAAAGCTTGCCGTCACGCCTCCTGTGGTCGGCTCTGTAAGAACGGAAATATAAAGAAGCCCTGCGTCACTGTGGTGCCTCAGAGCCGCTGAGGTTTTTGTCATCTGCATCAGAGAGGTGATCCCTTCCTGCATTCTGGCTCCGCCTGAACAGGCAAAAAGAATAACCGGAAGCTTTTCTTCTGTAGCCCGCTCCACAGCTCTTGTGATCTTTTCTCCTACCGCCCATCCCATGCTTGCCATAAGGAAACGGCCATCACAAACTCCGAGCACTGCCTCATGCCCGTTGATCCGGCATTTTCCGGTAACGACCGCCTCCCGAAGCCCTGTTTTTCCCTGAACAGCAGACAGCTTTTCCGGATATCCCCGGTAATCCATGGGATTTTCTCCCATAAGAGAGGCATCCCATTCTTCAAAGCTGCCTTCATCTGCCACCATCTGGATCCTGCGGTAAGCGTGTACCCGGAAATACCCTCCGCATTTCGGGCAGATATAATATCCGTTTTTTACATCCTCGGCAATAATAGCCGCTCCACATTTATTACACTTTTTTAAAAGTCCCTGCGGTACCTCCGGTTTTGCAGTCCGCCCTCTTCTGCCTCCGGTTTCCCCGTTGGAGGTTCTTGTTTTTTTGAACATATTTTCCAGCTTCATGCTTCCTTACCTCTGCCTTCCATCCGTTCAATAAATCCCACATCCGTATTTCCCTTCAGAAAATCCGGATTGTTTAAAATCTCATACTGATAGTCTACGTTTGTATCGATTCCTTCTATAATAATCTCCCCAAGAGCGGTCTGCATCTTACAGATAGCTTCTTCTCTGTTTTTAGCCCACACGATCAGCTTGGCGATCATGGAATCATAATAGGGCTGCACTGTATAGCCGCTGTATACAGCGGAATCAATGCGGATTCCTTTTCCTCCGGGAAAATACATATCCGTGATGGTTCCCGGAGACGGACGGAAACCCTTGGAAGGGTTTTCTGCATTGATCCGACATTCAATGGCGTGTCCGGTAATATGAATATCCTTCTGTTTGAAGGAAAGAGGCAGTCCTGATGCGATTCTGATCTGCTCTTTTACCAGATCCACCCCTGTTACCCACTCAGTTACCGGATGCTCCACCTGGATCCTGGTGTTCATTTCCATAAAATAAAAACTTCCATCCCGCTCCAGAAGAAATTCAATCGTGCCTGCATTTACATAGCCGCAGGCCTTTGCTGCTTTTACAGCCGCCTCCCCCATCTTTTTACGAAGCTTGTCTGAGATTGCTTCACAGGGAGATTCCTCGATCATTTTCTGGTGATTTCTCTGTACAGAGCAGTCTCTTTCCCCCAGATGGACCACATTGCCTTTTTTGTCTGCAAGAATCTGAAATTCAATATGTCTGGGATTCCGGACAAAATACTCGATATACATCGTATTGTCTCCAAAAGCCATCTGCGCTTCCTTCTGGGCAGTACGAAAGCTCTCTGCAAATTCTGCCGCGCAGTCTGCAGTACGCATTCCCTTTCCGCCGCCTCCCAGCGCCGCTTTGATGATGACCGGATAGCCGATCTCCTCTGCTTCTGCCATGCCTTCTTCCACAGAATAAACCGCTTTTTTGCTTCCCGGAATCACCGGAACCCCTGCTGCTGCCATAGTATTTTTGGCAGCCTGCTTGTTTCCAAGGCTTGCGATCACCCGGGAGGGCGGTCCGATAAACGTGATATTGCACTGTTCGCAGAGCTCTGCAAACCTGCTGTTTTCAGACAGGAATCCAAAGCCCGGATGAATGGCGTCTGCTCCTGAGACAATCGTCGCACTTATGATATTTTCCATACTGAGATAGCTCTGGGAAGACGGTGCCGGACCTATACATATCGCCTCATCTGCAAGCTGAGTATGGAGGGCTTCTCTGTCCGCCTCTGAATAAACAGCCACCGTCTCAATGCCCATTTCTCTGCAGGCGCGGATGATCCGTACCGCAATCTCTCCCCTGTTGGCTATCAGCACTTTTTTTATCATTTCATTTCACCTATCCGATCATAAAAGTCAGTTCTGCATCTACCACTACTTTGCCGTCTACACTGGCAACCGCATGACCTACCCCTACCGGTCCTTTGCATTTGATGATCCGTGTTTCCAGTTTTATCTTATCTCCCGGAGATACTTTTCCACGAAATCTGCAGTTTTTGATTCCGCCAAAGTATGCTGTCTTCCCCTTATTTTCCTCTTTGCTCAAAATGGCCACCGCACCTGTCTGCGCCAGCGCCTCAACAGTCAGAACCCCCGGCATTACCGGTTCCTGGGGAAAATGTCCCCGGAAAAAGTCCTCATGAAAGGTCACACATTTATATCCTACTGCAAATTCTCCCGGCTCATAATCCTCAATATAATCCACCAGCAGAAACGGATGTCTGTGGGGAAGGATCGCCTCGATTTCTTTAATTCCCAAACGCTTCATACTCTACCTCAACCTTATCTGATTCTGAACAGGGGCTGTCCGAATTCTACCATCTGTCCATTTTCCACAAGGATCTCCGCAACTGTGCCCTCAAATTCACTTTCTATCTCATTCATCAGCTTCATGGCCTCTACAATTCCAAGTGTCTGGCCTTTTTTTACTGTTTTTCCCTCTGTGACAAAAGGATCCGCACTCTCGGCAGGCGCCGCATAAAAGGTTCCTACCAGCGGAGATTTTACAAGCTGTCCTTCCGGTTCTTCTGCTGAAGCCCCTGTGTTTCCCGGTGCTTCATTTACCATAGCCGGAGCCCCCGCCACATTCTGAAGGATCACTGCCGGATTCTGTACCGGGATCCCTGTACCCGGCGCCGGAGTCTCCTTTACAAGGCGGATATTTGTGCCGTTTTCTTCATAGTGAAGCTCTGTAACCTCCGAGTCCGACACTGTCTTTATCAATGTAAGAAGATTCTCAAATTCCATTTTCACACTTCCGATCTACTCAAACTTTTTTAACAGAAGAGTTGCATTATGTCCGCCAAATCCCAGAGAATTACTCATGGCATAGCGGATTTCCTTTTCCACCGGTACGCCGATGGCGTAATCCAGATCACATCCCTCTCCCGGCTCTTTTGTGCCTACGGTCTGGTGGATAAATCCATCCTGAATGGATTTTACACAGGTGATAAATTCTACACCGCCTGCTGCTCCCAGAAGATGTCCGATCATAGATTTTGTAGAATTTACCACTACCTTTTCCGCCGCTTCCCCAAAAGCCATATGGATGGCTCTTGTTTCAAAAAGATCATTGTGATGGGTACTGGTTCCATGAGCGTTGATATATTCAATCTCTGACGGATCCGCACCTGCTTCCTCCATGGCAAGCGTCATGGCTTTTGCCGCGCCGCTTCCGTCTTCTGCCGGAGAAGTGATGTGATACGCATCCGCAGTAGTGCCATAGCCCACTACCTCTGCATAGATCTCTGCGCCTCTTGCCAAAGCATGCTCCAGTTCTTCAAGCACCACGATGCCTGCGCCTTCTCCGAGAACAAAGCCGTCACGATCCTTGTCAAAGGGAATGGAAGCCCTTGCAGGATCATCGGTCTCTGTCAAAGCTGTCAGCGCATCAAAACCAGCCACACCAGTAGGGCAGATACAGCTTTCTGCGCCGCCTGCCAGCATGATCTCCGCATCTCCGTACTGGATCGCACGGAAAGCGTCACCGATGCTGTGCGTACCGGAAGCACAGGCAGTCACTACGTCTGAACATTTTCCCCGAAGTCCCAGCTGGATGGAAACATTTCCGGCAGCCATGTTGGAGATCATCAGAGGCACCATAAGAGGCGGGACACGTCCCGGACCTTTTGTCAGGATCTTATCATAACAAAGCTCTACCTGATGGAGATCTCCCACTCCGGATCCAATGATCACGCCTGCGCGGAAAGGATCTTCTTTTTCCATATCCAGTCCTGCATCTTCAAACGCCTCTTTTGCCGCTGCTACTGCATACTGGGCAAATGGCGCCATACGTCTTACCATCTTCGGCTCCATATATTTTTTCGGATCAAAGTCCTTTACCTCTGCCACAAGATGAACCTTGTATGCTTCTGCATCAAATCTGGTAATTGGTCCGATACCTGTTTTTCCCTCACGGATCCCTTCCCAGAATTCCTGTACACTGTTTCCAATGGGCGTTACGGCCCCAAGTCCGGTAACGACTACTCTGCGTTTACTCATATTACCATTCCTCCGTCAACCTGAATGACCTGACCTGTAATGTATGCGGCATCCTCTGATACCAGAAATGCAACTGTCCGTGCTACGTCCTCCGGTTTTCCAAAATGTCCCAGCGGAATCTGCGCTGCCGAAGCTTCTCTGACTGTCTCCGGAAGAACGGCTGTCATTTCTGTCTCAATAAATCCCGGTGCAACAGCATTGACTGTGATTCCGCGGGATGCAAGCTCTCTGGCGGCCGTTTTTGTAAGACCGATCACCCCTGCCTTAGATGCCGCATAATTTGCCTGTCCTGCATTTCCTGCAATGCCAACCACAGAAGCCAGACTGACGATACGTCCTTTTTTCTGTCTCAGCATCTGTCTGGATACAAAACGCATCATATTAAAGCATCCTTTCAGGTTTACATCGATCACACGGTCAAAGGCCTCCTCCGACATTCCCATCAAGAGTCCATCTTTGGTGATCCCTGCATTATTCACAAGGATATCGATTGCCCCATATTCTTTCACAATGCTCCGAACCGCCTGATCACAGGCCTGGTGATCCGCTACATTCCACTGAAGAACAGCAGCTTCACCGCCCTTTTCCTGAATTTCTTTTCTGACCTCTTCTGCACGTTCTGCAGAACCATTGTAATTAATGATCACAAAGATCCCCTTTGCCGCAAGTTCCAGAGCAATGGCTCTTCCAATCCCTCTGGATGCACCTGTCACAACAGCGATCTGTTTTTTTGTCTGCTGCTCTTCCATGATCTCTCCTCTTTCTTCTCAGATTTCCTTCAAAATCTCATTGCACACGGTTTCCGCCTCTTCCCAGGTGCCGACCCGGTACATAGTTACATTCCTGTCTGTTTTTTTCATAAAGCCGCTGAGTGTTTTTCCCGGACCGATCTCCACAAAAGTATCGATTCCTTCTGCGATCATTTTTCTGATGCTCTGCTCCCAGCGTACCGATGAACTGACCTGTTTTACCAGAAGCTCCCGGATCGGTTCTTTTTCTGTTACCAGTTCTGCTGTTACATTGGTCACATAAGGAATCGAAGGATTTTTCAGATTGACCTCCTCCAGAACCTTTTTCAGCTTTTCTCCTGCATTCTCCATCATCGGTGAATGAAACGGACCGCTGACCTTTAAAGGAAGGACTCTTCTGGCTCCTGCTTCCTTCAGAGCTTTTCCCGCTCTTTCCACTGCTTCTTTTTCTCCGGTGATCACAATCTGACCCGGACAGTTATAATTGGCAATGTAAGCGCCTTCTATTTCCTGGATTACTTTTTCTACCGAAGAATTTTCCATTCCCAGGATTGCGGACATGGCTCCGGTACCTTCCGGAGCTGCATGTTCCATAAAAATCCCTCTGGCGCGCACAGTACGGACAGCATCCATATCGCTCATTCCTCCGGCTGCCGCAATGGCACAATATTCACCAAGGCTCAGTCCGGCTGTCATATCCGGATGAAGCCCTCTCTTTTTCAGTTCTCCTGTTATGGCAAGACAGGCTGCCACCATAGCGGCCTGTGTATACTCTGTTTTATCCAGAAGATCATTTTCCTCAAAACAAAGCTTACGAATATCCAGATCCAGCATCTCAGATGCCTGGTCAAATAATTCCCTTGCTTCCGGACTGTTTTCGTAAAAATCTTTTGCCATACCCGCTTCCTGGGCTCCCTGCCCGGGATAAAGAAATGCGATCTTACTCATACTGTGTGTCTCCGTTCATAAGACTCTGTGCCTGGGTTACCATTCTCCGGATCACCTCTTCACAGGAAAGACTTTCCTTTACAAGTCCTGCACTCTGACCTGCCATAAGGCTTCCGTTTTTTATATCGCCTTCTACTACAGCTCTTCTCAGACTTCCAAGGGTCAATGCTTCCAGCTCCTGGAAATCCGCGCCGTTTTTTTCAAGCTCCAGATATTTTCTCGCCATATCATTCCGAAGGACACGGATTGGATGACCTGTGCTTCTGCCAGTCACACGGGTATCGATATCCTTTGCTTTCAGAATACTGTTCTTATAATTTTCATGGATCACAGATTCTTTGGAGGCTGCAAAAACAGTTCCTGCCTGGATGCCTTTTGCCCCCAGCATAAAAGCCGCTGCCATGCCTCTTCCGTCAGCAATTCCTCCGGCTGCTACCACAGGAATCTGTACTGCATCTGCAATCTGAGGAACAAGAACCATTGTAGTCAGTTCTCCGATATGGCCTCCGGCCTCTGTTCCCTCCGCAATTACCGCATCGGCGCCGCAGCGCTCCATTCTTTTTGCCAGAGCCGCAGATGCCACCACCGGGAGCACCTTCACCCCTGCGGCTTTCCAGTCTGCCATATATTTCTCCGGACTTCCCGCACCTGTGGTGACAATGGAAACCCCTTCCTCCACGATCACTCTGGCAACAGCATCTGCCTCCGGACTCATTAACATAATATTAACACCAAAAGGTTTGTCTGTCATTTCCTTCGCTTTTCTGATCTGTTCTCTTACCCATTCTGCAGGAGCTGCCGCGGCTGCGATCAGCCCCAGGCCTCCGGCATTGGAAACTGCTGCTGCCAGATTTGCCTCAGCCACCCATGCCATACCGCCCTGAATCACGGGATATTCAATTCCTAGTAATTCTATGATCTCTGTTCTCATCCTCATACCCTCATTTTCATACTCTGCCTGTCATTCTTATCTGCGTTATCAAAAGCCTTCTTATTTATGCTCCTCCAGATAAGCTGCCGCTGCACCGATGGTTGTGATCTGTTCCAGATCCTCACTTGGGATCTCTACTCCAAATTCCTCCTCAAGAGCCATTGCAAGCTCAAAAAGGTCAAGAGAATCCGCATGAAGGTCTTCTGTAAAAGAAGTGCTTTCTGTGATTCCTTCCACCTCTGCTCCAAGTGTGTCTGCTGTGATCTCAATGATTTTTTCTAACATGTTGTTTTCTCCTTTTTATGTTGTTTTTATTTTTAAATTCCCCATTCCAGCACGGAAGCTCCCCAGGAAAGCCCTGCGCCGAATCCTGCAAGAATAAGTTTCTGTCCTTTTTTCAGTTTCCCGCTTCTGTTCAGTTCATTTAACAGTATTGGGATACTTGCGGAAGAGGTATTTCCATATTTCTGAAGGTTCATCGGAAATTTCTTGATCTCTGTCTTCAGCCTTTTGGCTGCTGCCTCCACGATCCTCTGATTTGCCTGATGAAGAACAAACCAGTCGATGTCTTCTGTTTTCAGATCGTTTTTCTTCAGAACCTCCCGAACCGCCTCCGGAACTCTGCGTACTGCAAACTGGAAGACCTCACGGCCATCCATGGAAATATGCGAAATGACCTTCTGATCTCCATCCTGTTTTCCGGCATATCCCGGACAGGTCAGAGCCGATCCGCCAGTTCCGTCTGAACAGGCAAACGGAAGATATTGTTTTCCTTCCTTTGCCCGGATCAGAGCCGCCCCTGCTCCGTCGCCAAAAAGGATGCAGGTTCCCCTGTCTTTCCAGTCCACAATCCCTGAAAGTCTCTCGCTTCCTGTAATAAGAATGTTCCGGCAGATTCCGGAAGCTATATATGCCTGTGCAGTCTGATAGGCAAAAAGAAATCCGCTGCAGGCAGCATTCATATCAAAGCATACTGCACGGACTGCACCAAGTTCTTTCTGCACCTCACAGGCTGTACATGGAAAAATCTGATCCGGCGTAGCTGTTGCCGTAATGATCATATCAATGTCCTCCGGACTGATCCCGGCTTCTTCCACTGCCTGTCTCCCGGCCTCTGCCGCCATGGATACGGTGGTTTCCTCCCGGGCGATACGCCTTTGTTCCACTCCGGTCCGTTCTCTGATCCACTGATCACTGGTATCTACAAACTCAGCAATCTCGCTGTTATCCAGGATCCGTTCCGGCACGCAGGCTCCCGTCCCGCAAATCATACCCGTCATGATCCACCCTCCTTTTCCGGGACCGGAAAACCGATCCCGCAGCACATTAGAATTACATGCTTATTTTATTTTGAATATTTAATATTTTGATTATCAAAGTATATATCCATCACAAAGGATTGTCAAGAGGATTTTTTTATTTCTTGTTACCCACAGACGATGCATATAAGAAAAAAAACAGATCATGTGCTTTTTTTCTCTTTGCATCTAAAAGTAAATAACAGCCAGACAGAATTTACATTGACACCGCCTTTCTATTGAAGGATAATAAAAATTAACTTTTATTTATCTTGGAGGAAAACACATGTATTATCTTTTACTTGCCGTTGCCATTCTTGCAGAGATCATCGCCACTTCTCTTTTAAAAGCCTCCCAGGGATTTACGAAGCTTCTGCCCGGAGCGGGATGTGTGCTGTTTTATGTAATCTGCTACTATACTTTTTCAAAAGCCATCAATGGGATTGACCTGGGAATCGCCTACGCAACCTGGTGCGGAGTGGGAATCGTGGCTACCGCCATTATCGCCTGGGTTATTTTCGGTCAAAAACTGTCCCCGGCAGGAATCGCAGGACTGATCCTGATCGTAGCCGGATGCGTAATCCTGAATCTGCTTGGCACGCCGGGACAGAGCTGATACTTATTTGTCTATATATTGTAAACAAAATCTTTACAATTCCTGTCTTGACAATTCGGGTCATTCCGTATACAATGTGAAAAAATCAATAAATTCGGTAGGTGAGGCTACCACAGGGATCTGGATTATCCTAAGATTGCTGCCGCAAAAACGTGGAGACACGATTCGCTGGCCAGCAGGCTATGTCGCAGATAAGGCATAACCTAATGCAATTTTTACGCCCTGTGATGCTAAAGCTTGAACGATGTTTTATTTTCGGGAAAAATATATCCTGTCATTGCTCAGGCTTTGACAGGATTTTTTATTTTTAAACCAACAATAAGGAGGTGAGTACCATGGAACCTGGAGCCAGTTGCAGCAGAATTATATTAAAGAAAGGACGGAATCATTATGAGCAGAACATTAATTTTAAAAAACAACAGAATCGTAAACAGAACTATCGGCACCAGAGCTGTCAGGAAGTCCATGGACACCAATGACTCCTATCTTGAGACTTCCGTGCTTGCACATGCAAAAAAACGTTTTGCATGGCTTCTCTTCCTGATGTTATCCGCTACCATCACAGGAAGCATCATCACCAGATACGAAGAAGCATTTGCGGCAGTACCTCTTCTGGTATCCTTTATTCCCATGCTGATGGATACTGGCGGAAACTGCGGATCCCAGAGTTCTACCCTTATTATCCGCGGTCTTGCACTGGGAGAAATTTCTTTCAGGGATATCTTCCGCATCATGTTTAAGGAATTCCGCATCTCCCTTCTTGTGGGCGCCGGACTTTCTGTCATAAACGGCATCCGAATCCTGATCATGTATAAGGATCCCAAACTTGCTCTTGTAGTGGCGCTGTCACTTACTGCCACTGTGATCATGGCAAAGCTTATGGGCTGCGTCCTTCCCCTGATCGCGAAAAAACTGAACATGGATCCTGCTGTTATGGCATCTCCCCTTATCACAACAGCCGTAGACACTTGTTCCATTATCATTTATTTCTATATTGCCACCAGAATTTTTGCACTTGCTGTCTGAAGCACAGTCCCTGTTTAACAACACATAAAAAAATCACCTGTCTCAGACCAGACACGTGATTTTTTTATGCATATTCAGATGTCAAGCACCGCATCCACCAGTATTCTGGTGTATTCCTCCCGAGGCGTATGGATCACCTGATCCGGCGTCCCGGTTTCCACGATTCTTCCCTGTTCCATTACCAGAACCCTGTCACAGAACATCTGCACAAGAGCCAGATCGTGACAGATAAAGATCACACTGAGGTTCTGTTCTTTTTTCAGCTTCATCAGCAATTCCATAATCTGCTTCTGAACAGTCACATCAAGGGCACTGGTGGCCTCATCACAGATCAGAAGCTGCGGTTCCACTGCCAGCGCTCTTGCAATTGCTGCTCTCTGACACTGACCACCGCTGACCTGATGGGGATATCTCAGAGCAAACTCCGGAGACAATCCGCAGAGTTCAAGAAGGTTATCCACTCTTTTTTTAAATTCCGAGCCTTTTATCCCCATATTCCGAAGACTTTCCCCAATTCCGTCCCCAAGGGTACGCCGGGGATCAAAAGATTCCGCCAGAGTCTGAAATACCATCTACATATGACGGTAAACGCTTCTCAGCTCACGTTTTCCCACCTGCGTGATATTAATCCAGGATCCCTCCTCTCCGGGTGAACCGTTTGTTTTTTCCGGAACAAAAAACAGGATCTCACCTTCCGAGCAGGGCAAAAGACCTGTGAACAGACGGGCTACCGTACTTTTCCCACTCCCGGATTCCCCCACAATGCCCAGACATTCTCCCTTTTTCAGCTCAAAACTCACCTGATCCACTGCGGCAAAGAAGCTTTTTCCGGAAGTAAATACTCTTTTCAGCTTCTCTGCTTTTAAAATAGCCTCTGTCATAGCCGCTCCTTCTTCAGTCGTATTACAAAATCCATCAGTTTCTGCGTATAAGCGCTTCCGGGATATTCCAGGATCTCTTCTGTCTTTCCATAATCCATCATCTGTCCATTGCACAGAACCAGTACCCGGTCTGTCATTTTTTTACCAGTCCCATATTATGGGTAACCAGGATCATTGATGTTTGGAATTCATCTCGCATCAGAAGAATCTCCTCCACTACCTGCTTCTGGACAGTCACATCCAGAGCGCTGGTAGGCTCATCTGCCAGAAGAACCGACGGGCGGAGCAGCATTGCCGCACAGATCCCCACTCTCTGGTTCATACCTCCGGATAACTGAAAAGGATAGCTTTTCAACACACGCCGGGGATCTTTAAGACCGATCTTTTCCATAAGCGCTCCTGCATTTTTTTCCACCTGCGCTCTGGAAATCTTTTCGTGAGCTTTAACTGCTTCATAAATCTGGGCTCCCACTGTGCGGACAGGACAAAACCCTGCACCGCAGTCCTGAAATACCATTCCGATCTCCGTCCCCCGATATTTCATCAGCTCTCGTTCCGACATCTCCGTCAGACATTGATCTCTGTACCAGATCTCTCCTCCGCTTACGGCTCCGTTATTTCCCAGAAGCCCCATGATCGCCCGGATAACCGTACTTTTTCCACTGCCGGATTCCCCCACAATACCCAGAATCTCTCCTTCATTTAATTGAAAACTTACATCCTGTACAACAGGAATCCCCTCATAGCAGACAGTCAGATGGTCTGCTCGAAGCAAAGAATTCATAAATGTCTCCTTTATGCTTTCTGTATCTTTCCGGATTTACCGCTATTCTACCTCCAAATCAGCCGTAATCTCATAATAATCGCAGGGATGTGCCGCCATTCCTATTTCCAAATTTATACTTTAAATTTGCGTGCCTATCAAATATCATAAGTGCGGACTTCCCCTTTAAATATCCCATAAAGCTGGAAACACTGTATTTTGGCGGTATACTAACTAACATATGGATATGATCGGGCATAAGATGCCCTTCAATAATTTCCACCCCTTTGTAAGAGCACAACTGTTTTATAATATCCCTAATATCAGCTTTGTATTGATTATAAATTATTTTTCGTCTATACTTTGGAGTGAAAACAATGTGATATTTACACATCCATTTTGTGTGTGATAAATCATTGGTTTTCTTTGCCATAAAATCACCTTTCCTTTCTTAATAGTGGCTGGACACCTCTATTATAACGCGGAAAGGTGATTTTTGCGTATAACGATGGCCACCACCCGCAAAGCAGGTGGATTATAGTTCAAAACACCTACACGATGCGTAGATGTTTTGAACAGGCTAAAGCCGTATAAAAAAAGAAATCCCTCCTGCAAGCCTCCCGGGGGGATTTCTTCCTTTTGTTTTCATGGTTGGATCTGTTTTTCCTGGATAAAATCACACAGTCTTTCCACTGCATCTCCATGAATCTGTTTCTTCTGTTTTTTCACCATATCCTCAGCCGCCGTTTTGTCATTCATAAGCTGAATTCCTTTTTCCACCTGTCCTTTCAGGGTCATTGCCGACCAGCTCATTCCTGCCTTTGTAAAAAATTTACGGTTCACTGTTTCACAGCCCGGAATAGGGGCCGTATGGATCATGGGAACTCCCACCACAGCCGCTTCTGTAGAGGTAAGCCCTCCCGGTTTGGTAAACAGCACGTCGCAGGCTTTCAGATACAGAGGCATCTGCATGGTAAATCCAAGGATCTGCACTCTCTGTTCCTCTGCAAACTGTTTTTTCAGCTTCTGTTCTGCTTTTTTATTGCTTCCGCAGATCACAAGAATTTTTTCCGTGGAGGTTTCTTCCAGAAGCTTTTCTACCAGTTCCGAAAGATCCCCGGCGCCCATGCTTCCTCCTGCTGCCAGAAAGTATTTACCGTCCGGATCCATCCCCAGCTTTCTTCGGGCTTCCTCCCTGCGGATCTCCCTGCGGCAGCTTTTTGCCACCGGAATCCCGAATGTACGAAGCTTCTCCTCCGGAAGCCCTCTCTTCACACAGGATTTCTTCATTGCCTCATGAGGAAGAATATAGTAATCGCAGTCCGTTTCCTCCCAGAAAGGAATACAGGTATAATCTGTCATTACCGCGACCGTCAGAGGAAGCTTCATTCCTTTCCGTTTCATATAAGTGATCGTCTCTGCCGGATAAAGATGGGGCATTACCAGCACATCCACCGGATGTTCCTTCAGATAGCCGTCCAGATATTTGGCCATTCTGCCGTTCACATAATAAACCGGCGATCTTCGCATCAGACGGCTGATCACCATTCCAAGCTTATAAACCATACCAAAAAGTCTGGGAGTTTTTTTCACGATCTGCACATAACCGTCCCCTACCAGCCGGGATACGCCCTCCCCTGCAAGTCCCAGATAATCCAGAACATAAGCTTCGTCTCCCCGGTCATGCATTTCTTCTGCAATGGCTCTTGCTGCGGAATTATGTCCGCCTCCTGTATTGCAGGATAAAATCAGTGCTTTCATTCCAACCTCCATTCTCCGCCTTCCCGATATGCGGCATTTGCCTTCAGACAGTGTTTATGTATCACGATTCCTGACAGCAGAAGACACCCTGCAAGAATCACTTTGTGCCGGAGAAAGCAAAAGGACGTAGCCGAAAATCCCAGAAAAGCATAAATACTTTTTCTGGTATTGGATTTCATAGGAATCACCGCCACAAACAATAAATACCAGAAGATCAGAAATACCAGAGGCTTCCATATAGGAAGCAGTCCAATCAGAACACCAAAGGAAACAGCGATTGCCTTCCCTCCATGACCTTTCTGAAAAACTGAATGTGCATGGCCAAATACCGGAGCCGCCATTACCAGAGCAAAGGGCCAGGCTTCTGTCCCAAGCCGCCGGCTGCACAGCATCACCGGCAAAGCCCCTTTGGCCAGATCGCAGATCAGGACCGGAACTCCGCATAGAGCGCCTCCGCAGGCAAAGGCATTAAAAGTCCCCGGATTACCATCTCCGGAAACTTCTTCCACATCTACCCCCTTCAGAAACATAGGGACAAGACGTCCAAAAAGAATACTTCCCGAAATCCATCCCAGGATCACATAAAAATAATATCCATATTCCATATCCTCACACCTTCCCGCGGAAAACACAGTTCATTCCCCAAAAGGTTTTCCACATCAGAATAAATTTATAACAGCATACTCCACATGCAGATTGTCGGAAGAGACAATAAGGTGGAAAAAATCACCATTTTTGTGGCAAAAGGAGAATCTACCCCATATTTTTCCGCAAGGATACTGGTTGTTGCCCCTGCCGGCATGGCTGCCAGAAGCACACAGATCCCGAATGCATTCCGATCCAGAGGAAGAAAACGACAGATCACATACACCACACCGGGGATCACGAGCAGACGATGAAAGGTGAATTTCACCACTGTCATATCCCAAAAATCCTTCAGGTCAATGTCTGCCAGGATCATTCCCACTACCATCATAGACATGGCAGTATTGCAGTTTCCCAAAGCATCCACTGCCCCTGTAAGTCCGGACGGAAGCTTCCATCCGGTAAGCATCATCAGAAGCCCCAGTTCACTCATAACAATACAGGGATGCGTCAAAACCTTTTTTATGGTGGCTTTTCTGTCTGTTGTCCCGGAAAAAACCGCCAGTCCTGAGGTCCACATCATAATTCTCTGGGGAATCAGATAAATGCTGGCAAGAACCAGCCCTTCTGCACCATAGATCCCCTCTGCAATGGGATTCCCCAGAAATCCCGCGTTCGAGCAGATTGTTCCGTATCTCAGACATTTATTCCTTCCCTCCGGCTCCTTCCGAAAAACAATCCTTCCATATAATACACAGAATACCTGAATCCCTATGGAGATCAGGAGGACCTCCAGATAATAACCGAGTCTTCCCTCTACCGGACTGCTCATAAATGCATGGAGGATATTACATGGCAGGATCACATAAATTACCAGATCATTCATGTTCTTCTGTCCCTGTGGTCCGATCAGCCCCAGACGCTTTACTGCAAATCCGGCTGCCACCAGAAGAAAAATCGTCACCTGCAGCGTCAGTATTTTTTCCATAATATTCCTCTTTTCCTGTTCCCTTTTAAATAGAACCAGTTTAGCACAGCAGAAAAATATGTGCAATAAAAAAGAATGACCTCCCACTTGACGTTTCACTTCTTCGTATGCTAAGATATAATCTGTCCAAAACAAGGTGTGGACTTTTTTGGTAACGCCACTTTTCGCCACACAATTACCATCCGGTAGTTGTGTGGCTTATTTTTTGTCCGGAGGAAAAAAATGAACGAGACTTTTATGAAAGAAAAACCTGTATTTCCATTGATCGTGTCCATGTCCCTTCCCATGGTGATCTCCATGCTGGTAAACTCTCTTTATAATATTGTGGACAGCTTTTTCGTAGCACAGATCAGTGAAGACGCTATGACCGCCCTTTCCCTGGTCTACCCTGTGCAGAATTTTGTCAATGCCATTGCCATTGGCTTCGGTGTGGGAATCAGTTCTCAGATTTCCCTGTATCTGGGCGCGGGACGACGGGATCATGCGGATATCGCCGCCACCCATGGCACTGTTCTGTCCGTTATACATGGACTGGTAATGATGATGCTCAGTATTGCCATTATGCCCTTCTTCCTCGGGCTGTTTACTTCCGATTCCAAAGTAATCGGGCTGGGAATCCGCTACTCCGGAATTGTTTTCTGTTTTTCCGTTGTAGTAGGTCTGAATCTTTCCTTTGAAAAACTTTTTCAGGCAGTGGGAAGGATGAAATCCTCCATGATGGGGATGATGTGCGGCTGCCTTGCCAATATCATTCTGGACCCTGTGCTGATCTTTGGTCTGGGACCTTTTCCTGCCATGGGGATGGAAGGCGCAGCCCTGGCAACCGGTCTCGGACAGGTGCTGAACCTGGTAATCTATCTTATCATATACAAAACAATGCCGCTCCAGGTACGCCTGAGACGGACATGCCTGAAGCCGGCTGCCTCCATAGACAAAAAACTTTATTCCATAGGAGTTCCGGCAATCCTGAGCCTTGCCCTTCCTTCTCTTTTGATCTCTGTTCTGAACAGTATTCTGGCTGTTTACTCTCAGAGTTATGTGGTGGTTCTGGGAATCTATTACAAGCTGCAGACCTTCCTTTACCTTCCTGCCAGCGGGATCGTTCAGGGTATGCGGCCGGTGATCGGCTATAATTACGGTGCGGGAGAACACAAACGTGTGAAAAAAGTCTATCTTGTCACCCTTGCCATGACCAGCATGATCATGCTTCTGGGGACCGTGATCTGTCTTGCAGTTCCAGGACAGCTTATGGGGATGTTTACGTCCAATGCAGAAACCATTCTCGCAGGAAAAACAGCTCTCCGTATCATCAGCGCAGGCTTTCTGGTTTCTTCCGTATCGGTCACAGCCTGCGGCGCTCTGGAAGGACTTGGAAAAGGAGCCCCTTCACTGGCAGTCTCTCTTTTCCGCTATGTGCTTGTCATCATTCCGGCAGCCTTTGTTCTCAGCCGTATCTTTGGGGCAGTGGGCGTGTGGCATGCCTTCTGGATCGCAGAAGCAGTAACTGCTGCGGCTGCAGGAATCATCAGTAAAAAAATTGTGTGGGGACGGTAAAATACCGTTCCCCGTCATCTTCAATTCCCAAAATCACATTTATGGGAACTTCTAATACATTGGACAGCTTCATCAGTATTTCCACATTCATTCTCGTTGTGCCATTTTCAATCCGGGATAGAGTTATCTGCGATATACCAAGCTTCTCCGCAAGAGATTCCTGGCAAAAATCACAGCGTTTCCGCAGTTTCCGAATCCTCTGTCCCAACTCGTACCTCTGCCGGTTAAATTCTTTTTTCATATATGGCATCCCTCATTTCTTTTGTAATAAAGCAAATCTCCTTTTCAGAACATTTGTTTGTTTTATTATAACATAAACGCTGTCCAATAATACGGGACAAACAGAAAAAAGTTGAAAAATTTTCGCACGCTCAAAACCGCCGGAAGAAGGATCCCGCCTGTGATCCAGTCCGCAGCCATAAGGATCAATAAAGTTTCCAGCGCCATGTCCCAGCCCCCGAACAGCTCTGCCAGAGCGCTTCCGGCAAGAGCCAGGGCTGTAAAAATTTTATATTTCATTCTGATTTTCCTCCGTTTTCTGTAAATTCTTCTAAAAAAAAGGTATAGAAAAGGAAGCGGCAGAGTAACCGCCTCCCTTGACAATTGATAACTATTCTATATAGCATCCTCTCTGGAAACATATTTTAGTATCTCTAATATCGTATTTTTCATTATTTGATAGTCCTCATACCCGTATTCATTTTTCATTCCAGAAATATACAATTCCCCAGAATTTAATACAAGACCAATTGGTAAGCGAAAACAATCTTCTCTCTGCTCAATCTCTCCACAAAATAAATCTATAAATGTATTTGATGTCTCCTCTACAAAGATAATATATGTAATACATAAACTTTCAACGGATATATGTTTGGAATTCAGTTCTTCATGTATAGCCCGATTCAGTTCATAAATATCTTCTTTTTCTAATCTGGATTTATAATACTGAATGAGGATCTGCGTCTTACCATTCTTCATATCTTCGACTGCTGTAAACATCAGTTCTCCTTTGTGTTCTCCAACTTTTTTTCCAGAAAAAATCTCTTTTCCCCCTATATACTGTTTGGCAAAAATTTCTCTAATTTCATGCATCTTCAATACACTCTCCTGAGAGTTTCTGTAAAAAAGGACTTCATAATTGTCATTTGGAAATACAGTTATGCATATATCAGAATCCTTTTGCTCTGCAGCAGCATTTATCATGTTTTTCATTTTCTCCTGTTTAAAAACAGACATATAATATTCAGTAAATGCAAGGGAAAGAAATCTGTTTAACAATATCCATATCATAATTAACAAATCCGGCCATATCAAAGCAAAGGAGGTTGTGGCTGCAAATATTTTTTCCAGAAAATAATTATGTATATAATTCTTATCACCATAACCATCATCTGTATAATTGCCACAATCTGACAAAAATAATGTCCCTTCAACTTTGCCATCTTACTGTCAGGGTTCTTTTTGTAGTTTTTACGAAAATATCCCTTTACATATAAAGGATTCGACGAATCATCCCGTACAGCCATTTTTCGCTCTGCTGCAAATCGGGTCAAAAAACTGCCCATTTCATTGCCATCAAAAAATAAATATCCCCAATGATGAGCCACTACCGCCGGTAACATAATAAGCTGTACATACATTCCCAAATTCCAGCCATATATTTCTCCTATATAATAACCGATTAGCACCATCAAAATTTCAACAACAAAAAAAATCACTTTTTCACCCTCCCCCGCATAATCCTTCCTAATTCTTAGTCAAGAAGAATACTTCCATTCTTCCTGACCCATTTCTAATTTTTAAAAACATAATCAATATTCACGATTTACAATCAAACTAATCAGTAGTCTAATTTTCCCCAATAAGATTCATAATATCTTCTCATTATTTTCTGATATTTTTTTCTTCAGAAAGTGCATCATAAAATTTTTTATTTTTTAAAAGATATGACATATAGGTCAGCCATTCATTATCTTTTAGCAGGAGCGCCTGCTTTACTGCATAAATGGTAGCGTTCAACAACAACTGAGGATTCATTTTTTCCAGTCTTTCCATGATCAAAAATGCTCCCGGCCAATTAAGATCCTGCAGCCGTTCCAACATCTCATATTTATAACTATTTAATTCTTTATCCGTTTTTTCACAGATTACTTTTGCACAATTTTTCCACGACAATTTATATTCTACAGGCTGCATCAATACAGATAAGGATTTTATCTTTCTCGCTTCTCTGATAGCGTCTTCCTGAACCTCTATTGGTTGGTTCTCATCCAACATTTCAAATAAAGTGTCAATATCTACTGTCATATCAATATCCCCTTAATCCGTGGAGTTTAATTATTATTTCATGCTGCAATCACTTTGTTTATGCGGTCTGTCGATACGTTTAAAAAGATTAACAATATCACCCATTTGGTGATGTTTTCTGATACAATATTCCATAAGAAAACACCATGGAGGCAGTCATCATGAAAAAGATAAAAATTGAGTTTACCAATGAGCGGATCATCCCAGCCAGCGGCCTTGCAGTTGTCGGTGCCATTCTCGGCAAAAGCGACTTCGTAAAGCGGTGCAACCGTATGGATGTCACCCCAAACCGTTCACAGCACCAGATCAAGAACGGGGATGTCCTGCTCACTTATATCGGACTTCTCACCATGGGGAAACCTGCTTATGAGTCCGTCCATGAGTTTGATGACGACCCGGATTTTTACAAATACGCACTTGGCATTGTCAGAAGCATCCCTTCTGAGGAGACGCTGCGCCAGCGGATGGATGACATTGGCTCATCCATGCGTTCTTATATCCTTGCGGAAAACATCAAGATGCTCAGGGATAATGGCATTGTACCGGGAAAACTTCCGAACGGTTATGTGCCTGTGGATATTGATGTCACGCCCTTTGACAATTCCAAAACCAAAAAGCAGGGTGTTTCCAGAACTTATAAGGGATGTGACGGCTATGCGCCGATCATGGCATATATTGGAACGGAAGGCTATCTGGTCAACTGTGAACTCCGGGAAGGGAAACAGCATTGCCAGAAGCATACCCCTGAGTTTTTACGGGAAACCATCCGTATGTGCAGGGAGATCACGGATGAACCGCTCCTGATCCGCCTTGATTCAGGAAACGATGCCGCAGAGAATATCGGTATCCTGGTGGAAGCAGGCTGTTATTTCATCATAAAACGCAACCTCCGCAGGGAAAGCAAAGAGGACTGGCTGCAGATGGCACAGGAATACAGCCAAGATATCGAAACTCCCCGTGAAGGGAAAACCGTCTATATCGGCAGCGACTGGAAACCGGTTTCCTATAAAACAGTGGATGATGCGGAAAAAACCATCACCGTCCGTGCCGGGTACGAGATCATAAACCGTACCATTGATAAATATGGCCAGTTCCTTCTGGAAGGCGACATTGAAGTCAATACCTGGTGGACAAACCTTGGAATGACTGACCGCGAAGTCATAGGACTCTACCATGCCCACGGCGAATGCGAGCAGTTCCATAGCGAGATCAAGACCGATATGGATTTGGAGCGGCTGCCATCCGGCAAATTTGAGACCAATGAGCTGGTACTGGAACTGGCAATCCTGGCCTATAACATTCTGCGGATGATCGGACAGGAAAGCATCGGAAGGAAGGGCACAGAGACAAAACATACAGTCAGGCGCAGAAGGCTGCGTACGGTGATTGGTAATATGATCATGATGGCAAGTCACGTTACAGAGCATGCCCGGCAGTTGTTGTTAGTCCTTGGCCGAAGTAATACATGGCGGTATGCTTTTGCGCAGGTGTATACAGCATTTGCGGATTTCCGGTGATAAATGTCATCCTTCCAGGTAGCCTTTGAGAAACCAAGGGGAAAGTATGCCCTTTTGAAAGGATTTCTAGTGTTCCTAACCGTCATTTGGAACCAAAATCAATCCAGATACATTAAAATACTGTCTTTGAAGAACTATTTATCAAGAATAAGCCAATCCGATTTGGGATTGGCATCATAAAACAACCAGTTTCACGGATTCAGGTATCCTCCATCCCATATCTTTGTCGTATAGTAGCCTCTGTAGCGGAAAGGATTCAGCTGACCTATAGTGTCTTTCCTGCTTCCGGTGATGCTCAGGACTTTTCCCCACCTGTTATAAGTATAATTTACAACGGCATCTCCGGGCTTGTCAATTCATCTGTTACCCCAACGATCACATTTAAAGGCGCCTGTAGTATAGCTGACAGACGCACCAGCATCTCCACATCCATCTTCGTATCCCCGTTCTCTATACGGGAAACTGTCACCTGTGACACCCCCAGTTTTTCCGCCAGAGCTTCCTGACAAAGATCGCAACGCTTCCTCAGCTTACGAATCCTCTGGCCCATCTCATATCTCTTCCGGTTAAATTCTTTCATGATCTGAAGTCCCCCTTTTCTTATCTTTTGTAAAATATCAGCCCTTCGGCTTACAGAACGTTTGTTCTTTTTTCATTATACCATAAAGGGTGTCCAATAGAACGGGACGAATGGAAAATTTCTTAAATTTTTTTCAAAAAATCTATATCGCAAATAATCCTGTCCAGGTATTCCTCCCGATCACCCCATCTGTTTCCAGCAAGTGATCTGTCTGGAATCTTCGGACTGCCTCTTCCATACCTGTTCCAAATATCCCGTCTATATTTCCCAGATAGATCCCTTTCTCTGCCAGAAATCCTTCTGCCAGCACCACAAGCGTGCCTTTGCTTCCATACCGGACAAGGGCTGTCCCCGCTGCCTCCTTACATTTTTCATCAAAACGTTCTCCGGACAAAGGGATTTTTTTGCCGTACAGACGGTTCAGGATATCTTTCCACACCACAAGGGCTGCCTGTCTGGTTCTGGGGCCAAACCTTCCATCCGCCTCCAGAACCGCACCGCATTCCCGCTTAAGAAGGTTTCCATACCATGTGTTCAGCCAGTTCTGGAACACCCTGATCTGGCCAAATGGTATTCCTGTCTCTGCCCCCGGCACTTCCGTTTCCCCATCATAATCGATCAGACAGTACCCCTTAATATTAGGGTCGTTCAAGGCATAACTTTTTTCCTTCACTGTGCCTCCGTTTCTGTCTCCATAAAGTGCAGATGTATTTCCCTCATTTGTATACACCCTGCCGTTTCTTACCGCAGTCACCCGGCCGATGTGCTCGTAGGTAAAAACGATCAGCGCCCCAACCTGCGGTCTGGAGGAAGTCCTCCCCTTTCTTTCAAAAGCCTGATAAGTAGAGAAGCAATGATAGCCTTTATAGGTCTGCCTGGTCATACAGAAATGCTCCAGGGCCTTTTCTGTTCCAAAAGTCTTTGCCTCCAGCCAGAACTGGTAGGTACAGCACCAGGGCTGTCCCTGACACCCCATCAGTCCCCAGGAGT